>JGI994J12354_10000733_pt1 | contig 32905 bp, 31 predicted proteins | sample IntmicLarv3ML3BL_FD_12354 | JGI IMG/M metagenome (IMG submission 12354) | reverse complement strand
AAAAGCTTCGTGTGGGTGAGGTGACCAGGAAACAGTCAACCCTTTACGAGCTACTTGGAGTAAAGCCACCGACCACGTTATAATTTTCGGGAATTCAGGTTATATACCTCAATAAATATATGCTCAAAAAAGTGAAAAACTCTTTCTTGAGGGAAGAGTTTTTCACTTTAACTAATTCAACTTTAAAATATTTAGGAAAGAATATTGCACAAGATTATAATATCATAGTCCTATTTATTTGTCAACAAATATTTTGATAATTAAAGCATTTTTTTTAATCAGAATTTTTTTCCACTTGATATAAAAGGTGACTACCACTTGGATGAAAAATAAAACCTTTTATTTCTTTATTTAAACCTATTATGTGAGATTTATACATCAATGGAATAAGAGGAATATCTTGAGCTATATATTCTTGGATCTCTTTGTAGTATTCCAATCTTTTGTCTACTTCCTTTTCTTCTCGTGCCAACTCTATTAAATTATCCATTTTATCATTTCTATAAAAACTTCTATTTCCAGCTGCTCCTGCTGAAGATGAATGTAACAATGGATAAAATCCAAAATCTGCATCTCCAGTACTCATATACCATAAGCCTATCAGCATGTCGTGTTCACTATTGGCTGTACGTTGTAAAAAAGCTGATACTTCTAAGGTTTGGATTCTCAAATCTATTCCTATTTCCCGTAGATTACCCTGAATTACTTGAGCCATTTGTACCCTTGAAGGCTCGTCATAGGTATATAAAGACAATATTATAGGTAATTCAACATCCAAAGAATCCACTAATTCCTTAGCTTTGGTGGGGTTATACCCCTCAACAACTACATCACTATTATATCCAAAAACATTTGGTGGTAACATATAAGAAGTAATAGTGGGAATACTCTCAAATACCGCATTAGATACATCTTCTTTATTTATTCCTAACATTATTGCTCTTCTCAAATTTTCGTCTGTTATTTTTTCTGTATTTAATCCAACAAAATCTATTCCATAGGAAGGACTTATAATAGATCTCAATTCTTCATTTTGATTTAAAGTTTTGATATCACTCGGTAATAAATCATAAGCAATATCAATTTCCCCAATCTCAAGACCTATGTACCTTGTGGTATTTTCTGGGATAGTAAAAAAAGCAAGATCATCTATTTTAGGTTTTCCCTTGAAATATTTTTCATTGGAAGATAATTCTATTTTCTCCCCATTTCCCCATGTTACCACTTTATAAGGTCCTGTTCCTATTATTTTTATCTCACTATCTGAATTGGGCTTCTGAATTGATGTAGATAAATGAGTCAGATTATGCAATATCAAAGATGGGGTACTTGAATGGATTATCTTCACTTTTCCATCTCCCATGTCTTCTACACCACTTATTACACTGGTTATTGTCATTGCTCTAGGTGCTTCCAATGCAAATTGTAGACTACTAGCTACATCTGCACTAGTTAATATCGTACCATCACTAAAATATACATTATCTCTTATTTGTAAATGAATTTCATTGTCAGAAATTATTTCATAGTTTTCAGCTAGCTCATTTTTCAATGAGCCATCTTCTTCCAGAAAAAATAACGTATCATAAATTTGCCTTGCCACAGCCAATGTAACACTATCAGTAGCTTCTTGTGGGTTTATTGTCCTAGCTCTATATGGGATTCCTATCCTTATTATATTTTTCTCCCCCACTGCCTTTATCTCTGAAAATGCTGTAATACCTAAAATAAATAAAATAATAATTATTTTTTTCATGTCTACACCCCTCGTATAATATTTACAGATAATATTTTGAATAAATGTTTTTTATATTATTGTCTTAAATTAGCTCTCTTCAAAAATAAATATATCAAAAAAATCTTGACTTTTATAAGGACTCACTAATTTTTTCTGAAGACTTTTCCATAATTTACTGAATTTTTCTATACTCATATTTTTTAATTGATTACTAATTATTTTTCCATAAAGAAAATCTATTTCACCAATTTCCAAAACTTTTATAATGTCACGTCTCACTGTGTGAGATATTTCTTTGCTTGAATTTGCTTGAGAATAATAATAAATCAACGTTTCTTTGGAAACGAGTTTCTCATACATGATAATTTTTCTAATGACACTGGCAATATATCCCACATTTAAATCCTTTGAAAAATATCCCTTCTTATCTTCACCATCAGAAAAAAATGGTAAAAAGATATCCTCACAATGGCAACTATTTAATCTTGTTCTAATTAATTTAAATTTATCTAATATATTGCTTCTTTTGTCACTAATATACTCCAATCCTTTGTCTACTACGCATTTTGATCCCACATGGTCAAAAGTGGAAAAGGTAAAATCCTTAGAATGACCATAGTTTATTATTTTTTCATTATAATCTATATTTTGAGAGATTTTTTTAGAATATTTTTCTACTTTTAGGATTAATTTCTGCATTTGGCTGGTTGAAAACAATGATTTATAAAAATCTTTTTTTGAAATATACTCCATACTTCGGGAAATTGGGACTTTATTCATATACTTTCTGTATTTAGAATTTTTTTTCATCTCTCCCAAAAAAGTTGTATTCAATTTTCCCAAAAATTCTTCATATTTGTTGGTTATAATGGGACCTACTTTATCCAAATATCCATTAAACTTTGTTTGATTATATATATAATTGATATATTTTGATGCCAACTCATGGTAAGCTTCTTTGTCTATTTCAGGAATAACATTATTTTTATCAATTATATCAGTTACATTGATAAAATCAAATATAGAGATAATATTAGACTTATTAATCCCAACTGCATTGAAAGTATAACCAATTGGTATGTAGTTATATCTAATATCTATTCCAACAGCCACAAATTGGACAATTCCTCCACCTAAGGAATGTCCTGTCAAAAATATTTTATCATGACTAATGTTTTTATTTAAAATGGCCTCATAGACTTCTATTCCCTCATAAAATTGTGTTGGTACTTTTCCTATTCCAATGGCCAAATCTGCCTCTACAAAATCTTTATAGGCATCCTCAATGGGAAAAAGCTCACTTCCCCTATAACCTATAACATATTTATCCATTTTAGGGTTATAAAATACTACTGAATAAAATCCCGTCTTAGTGGATTCCTTTTCCCTTGCAGTTCTATTATCTACATAAAATATTTCCCATTCTTTCAAAATATCCTTAAATGTATTATAAAATATTTCAGAATATTTTGAAAATGTTATTATCATAGAACTTTTGAAGATACTTTTATCTATGTCTTCTAGAAAAACTTCTTCAATGGTCTTATGATAATGTTCCTCTGTAAACCCACAATATGATAACATGCTCAGTAACAAATACTCCTCTTCTGTAATAGACATTTCTCCCTCCGCAAAATTTATTTTATCATCAAAAGGAACTTCTAAAGAACATTAGCAAAAGATAAGTCACTATCCAACCTAAAAAGGCACCTAATACTGTCTCTAATAATGTATGGATTTTACCTTCAATTCTAGATTGCAAAATTAAAACTAACATTAAAAATGCCAAGATAAATATTTTGTAGCTATTACTTAGAGAGATTATTATCGTAAAAAGAGAAGCTCCTAAGGCACTATGTCCACTAGGAATACCACCTTTTAGCGGAGTCCCCTTCTTGAAAATTAATTTTAATGCTATCACTAAGATCATTATTACCACAAAAATGAAAATTAACATTCTCTGATTGGAGTTTCTAATGCGATAAAAACTTTCTACAAATTGAATTTCTATTTTTTTCTCAAATATGATATATCCTACTATTATAGCATTTATCGCGGCAACCAGTACTGCTCCTGAGGCTATATCCTTGGCTCTTTTTGCCAAAAGATTGTAGTCCTTGGTCACCAAATCAACAGTGGTTTCAATAGCTGTGTTAAGAAGTTCTGTTACCCAGACTAAGGCAATGCTTATGCTTAGCATTAGTATTTCCACTTTAGGTAAATTTATCAATAAACTTACTGCTATTATCAAAACAGTACAAAAGCTATGAAATTTCATGTGATATTCAGTTCTTATTGCATCTATAATACCTGTGATAGCATCATTTATTCCTTCTACATATGAATTCTTTTTCCACTTTTTATCATCCACTGGGAAAACCTCACCTATTTTTAATCTCTAATATAGCCAAAACTGGTCAATAATTCTTCTTCTTTCTTTCTCATTTTATTTTTATCTATTTCTTCCAAATGATCATAACCCAACAAATGCAATAATCCATGAGTAATCACATAGTAAAGTTCTCTTTCTATGCTATGACCGTACTCTTTTGAATGTGCCTCCACTGTCTCTAAGGAGATTATTATATCTCCTAAGGTGTCGTAAGGCCCTACAGCAAAGTCATCCCCCTCATGATACGCAAAGGAAATAACATCTGTAGGCTCATCTTTTCCTCTGAATTCTCTATTGATTCCTTGAATTTCTTTATCACCTGTAAATAGTATGGATAGGTATAGTGGCTTATCGTTATCACTAGAATACTCTTTTTTTAAAAGGGTTTCCACATATTCTTTTATCTTTTCTTCTATTATTATAGTATCATAACCTATGATTTCTATTGATTGCTCCAAAATTATATCCATCTTTTCCTCTTTTTACTTTCATTATTTCATTATTTCATTATTTCATTATTTCATTATTTCATTATTTCATTATTTATTAGCTTTCTCATTAATTTTTATTATTTATTTCTATAATTTTTTTAAATTAATCTCTATTTTAATCAGAAATTAAATATTTAGTTATTTTGTCCAGGATATTTTAGCCTCGCGTGATGTATTCCTATTAACGATGATAGAAATGATTGAATTATCATTTCTATCTCATTAAATGTAAGGGGAGAATCCTGCAATTGATTCCCATCTATTTTTGCGCTTATGATACTTCTTATGGTATTTTCAATATTTTTGGGAGTTTTCTCACTTATGGATCTCACTGCTGCCTCAATTGAGTCTGCCAACATTATAATGGCAGATTCTTTGGTTCTAGGTTTTGGTCCACTATATCTGTATTCAGCCTCCTCAACATTGGGATCTTTACTTTTGGCCAAATTATAGAAATATGCCAAAAATGTCGTTCCATGATGTTCTTGCATTATATTTCTAATTTCTTGAGGAATTCTATACTCTCTACCCATCTCTACACCGTCTTTGGTGTGAGAAGTAATTATTAGTTTACTCATGGTTGGAGTGACTTCATCATGGGGATTAGGACTTCCTTCTTGATTTTCTACGAAAAATTTAGGCCGCTTTGTCTTACCAATATCATGATAATAAGATGCTACTCTTGAAAAGACTGGGTCTGCTCCTATAGCTGTGGCCGCGTTTTCTGCCAATGTGGCAACCATCATAGAATGACTAAAGGTACCTGGAGCTTCCAAGGATAGTTTTTGCAATAGAGGATGAGACAAATCTCCCAACTCCAACAATTGAAAAACGGTCAAAATATTAAACGTCTTCTCAAAATATGGTAAAAAGGCTACTGTCAAAGTTCCAGAGGCAATTCCCGATAGAATTATTTGGACCATTTCGCTTGGATCTAAAATAGCATTTCTTAAATTAAATATACTAATTAAAATATATAAAATGAACCTCACTATTCCTAACTTAACACCAGCTGAAATAATACTCGTTCTTGTAGATACATTCCATAATAAGTAATATCCTAATGGAATAGATACTGCATAAATCATAAAATAAATTAGATTTCCATCAGTCATAGGAAGTGCAAATATTAGCACAGCTGGGACAAAGGCCAACGAAAATTTACTTTTGGTAATTAATATTATCAAAAACAATACTGTATCCACAGGTATCAAATACAGATAATTTTCTCCCATAAATCTATAGATCAAAAAAAATGCTGCCAAAATAAGAAAAATACTTTTGTACTTTCTCTTATTTAAAATTTCTTCCTTAAACAAAGAAAAACACATTATGTAAAAAACCGATGATACTAAAAGTAAATAAAATATATTGGCTATAATATAAAGCACACTCTTTCTTAGAGAAGATATCCCCAAGGCTTCCAATGTTACAATATCTCCTTCATCCAGAGTATCCCCTGTTCTGGCTATGACATCCCCAGCCTGAATAGTGGTGTATTGATCCGATATCTGAAAAATATTTTGATTTAGAGAGGCTCTGGTTCTGTTTTCATCGTAATTGTAATTGGCTGACAGGAAATTCCACAAAACTTCTTGTTGTATCCGAGGAAATTTCTTCAATTCTTCTTCCAGTATACTATCTCCAAAAAAAATATCATTTCGCTCTCTATATATTCCAGCATCATAGGCCATATTTAAAAAATTCTTTGAAGTCATCTCCAAATAGTCTAAGGTCATGGAACTCAATGATAGAAGCTCATTTACTATATTTTGAGAAATTGAATAACCGTTTCCTTCATTGGTGTTCCATCTAGTAAAGTCTATTTGGGATAATCTTTTCTCTTTTACTGTATTTATTTCCGAAAAAAACATTTCAAAATTACTGATTGACTTTTCTTTTTCATCCTCAGAATAAATATATTCTTTTCTTACATCCTTTATCATATTTTCTATGATAGCTTCTTTTTTTAGGTCATCTCTGTAAGTAACTGTTCTTGGAGCAAGGATATTTTCACCAGTTATTTTATCACCTACTCGATAGTTCTGATTATTATAGATTAGAGGTATTTTAGAACTAATTGATATTATAAACATACATACTATTAAATACAATATCTTTTCTCTAAGTCTAGAAGTTGGTGAATACCTGTCTACTTCATCAGAATGGCTCTTCTTGATGTTAAATGAAATCTTTATTCCAAATAAATTTATCGTTTTCAATCTACCACCTACTAATGTTTAAATTTTTAAGTTAAATTAACAACTTTTTGGAAAAATTAAAAATTTCTCATCCTTATATATATCTTTTTATTTTATGTCTTTTAATATATTAAATTTGTCTAATATTAAAATATTTTTGGTAGGTATGGAATCTAAAAAATATTTTCCATATCTTTTTTTTACTATTCTATTATCCAAGATAGTAATACTTCCCTTGTCCTCTTTACTTCTAATGAGCCGTCCTATACCTTGTTTGAACTTTATTACTGCTTCTGGCACTTGATATTCTGTAAAAGAATTTTTTCCTTGAGATTCAATGTGTTCTATTATTGCCTCTGTAATTGGGTCATTAGGCACCTTAAAAGGCAATTTTACTATAATTACAGAACTCAATTTATCTCCTTTTATGTCTACTCCTTCCCAAAAGGAATCTGTTCCAAATAATACTGGAGAATTGCTCTCTTTAAACATATTAATTAATTGAGTTCGTGGAGCCGTACCCTGTACAAATAAATCCATTCCATAATTTTCCAACTCATCTCTTATCATATAATAAACATAGTTTAATATTTTGTAAGAGGTGAACAAGACAAAGGTTTTTCCACCAGATTTAAGAATATGACTCTTTACATATTCTGATACCTCTTCGGAATATTTGGAACTACTTGGCTCAATTATATCATCAGGGATATAAACTTTCATTTGCTTATCGTAATCAAAGGGAGATTTTATCTTTTTGTCCAAAGTTTTATCCTCTAAACCTAAAGATTTCTTAAAATAATCAAAAGTATTTCCTACAGCAATGGTTGCAGAAGTAAAAATAATTTGTTTGAGATTCAAAAATAAATTCATCTTTAAATCTTTATCTATTTTTAGGGGGGTAGCAACCAATTTACTGTTACTTTTCTTGCTATTTACTTCTATCCAATATATAAATTCGTCATCATCAAAATCCATTACGAAAGAAAGGTTGGCAAAAAAATCCTTTACTCTTTTGAAATATTTTGTAAAATCATTGACTATTCCATCAGGGTCTTCGTCTTCTTCTAAGAGATTTATTACCCCATATACTTTTTTGGCGTAGGCTTGATAATTGGAAACCAATTCTTTTTCAAATAATTTTAATTTATCAAAAAATTTATTGTTCTCCAAAATTTTTTTTTTTACTCTAAATGTAAATGTACCTAATTCTCCCTTAGCAAAATTTTCTATTATAAAATCAAAATATTCTCTACCTGAACTATATAATATTTTGTGGCTTTTTTTGATAGCATCTAATTTTTTTATTAATTCAACTTCATCTGGATGTTTTCTTATTTTGATATATTTTATGAGGTTTTCGACACTTCCAGTATTCTTCTTTTTTCCTTCAAAGGCATAAATATAATTCATCAATTTGGTAAAACTATATTTGGATATTTCGACAGAAAAATAATCTCTGGCTACTTTTTCTACATTGTGAGCTTCATCAAAAACAAGCAATCCATAATCAGGAATAATTGAGAATTCACTATTAAAGCCCACTTCCTTTCTTATGGATAAGTCAGTAAAAAACATATGATGGTTGGTAATCAGGATATCCGCCTGTTTCTTTTCATTTCTAGAAAACATGAAAAAACACTCGCTTCGATATTGGCATTTATTTCCTGCGCAAATATCACTTTCACTGGCAAATAATTCCCAAATACTACCATCTGCCTCAAAGGGTAGTTCGGATTTATCTCCTGTTTTGGTCTTATTTCCCCATTTTAAAATATGTCTCAATTGTTCTTTTTGGCTATTACTATACTCTGTAAGGTCAATTTTATCTCCCAGAGACATATTGTTAAATTTTCTATTACAAAGATAGTTTCCACGTCCCTTTACCAAAAGATATCTAAATTTCTTCCCAATGACTTTTTGAGCTATAGGAATATCCTTTGTTAAGAGCTGCTCTTGAAGATTTATCGTGTTGGTACTAATTACCACTCTTTTTTTGTTGGCCAATGACCATTCTATAACTGGTATAAGATAGGCTAACGTTTTTCCTGTCCCTGTCCCTGCTTCTACCACTACTTTAGTTTCGCTATTAAGACCCATTTCTATGTGCTTTGCCATCTGCAATTGCTCTAGCCTGTATTCAAAATTATCAAATTTTTCCACTAATACACCATTTTCCTCAAAGTATGAGACAATATCAATGGATACATTATCATCCCTTACTAATTCTGTAATTATATAGAGTGAATCTGCAGTATTGTTAATTATATAGGAAGCTCCAGCCATTTGATTGGCATAAATAGAAGCAATTTCAGCATCTGCATCAGAGGGATATAAGTATCCTGATGGATGATTGTGAATTATTACTTCTCCTTTACGCATTACTCTCAAAATCGCTGGAACAGAATGCTTATTTCCTCTGGCTAAAACTTGTACCTTAGTCACTATACCATTATCATCTGGAATTCCACGAAAAAATACTTCATTTCCATCTGCATTGGAAATTGCCTCTTGCATTTTTACAATAGCTTCATCAGAAAACTTCTCATTTATATTATCCATCAACTTACCTTCAAATAAATATTTTTACTTCTATATCATACATTATTTTAACAAAAAAATCAAACTTGAATAATTAGTAATTTTGGGGTCAAAATGAGTCGTTCATAGTATATCTAATAATTAGAATTTAACTATAGTCAAAAATGCATTTTCCTGTGTTTCAAATTAGACTTATATTTTAGTTAAGAAGTTGAATAAATTATTTTTTAAAAGCGATTATTTTATTTGCAAATCAACTTTGAAAAGTTTATAATATCTTAAATGTTATTTAATTTTTCAAATCTTTAAAATTAAAATAAAAAAAATAGATTATCATAAAATTATATTGATCTGAGGAGAATTCCATGAAAAAAATTGTCAAAGTTTTTTTAATATTGATATTATTAGTTGGTTGTGCTGAAAAATCAAAAATTATGAGTCCAAAAGAATTTACTGAATATTATTTTAAAGAAATTCAAAATGTCTTTTCAGAAGTAGATTTTAATATTGCAGATAATTTGTCTATTACAGGTGAATACGATGATTTGACATATCAGCATTATTTGGATAATGCCTACAATCTATACAAACAAAATCCAGAAAATTTGGACACAATCATGTCTACTTATATTAATTCAGCTGTGGAACTATATACTCCTCAAGAAGCAACTGACATCAAAAGAATTATCCCAGTATTAAAACCACGGGAATATTTGGAAAATGTTAGAGAACTCACAAATCAAAGAGAACAAACTAGAAAGGTTCTATCTGATGATTATGATGAAGATCTTGTAATTATGTATGGAGAAGACAGGGACAGTTCCACATCATTTTTGTTTGATGAAGACATTGATGAACTTAATATAGAAAGAGAAAATTTATTTGATTTATCCTTGGAAAATTTTAAAAATATTGTAACAAATATTGAAAAACATGGTGATAGTAACATTTATATGATTACTACAGGTGGAACTTATGAAGCGACTTTGATATTATGGACAGAATTATGGACAAAAGAGACCTTTCCAGTAAACGGGGAAATTATTATTGCAATTCCCAATAGAGATTTGCTTTTAATCACAGGAAGTGAAGATAGAGATGGAATGGATAAACTCAAAGAGATTGCTAAAGAATCATATGAAAGTGGAAGCTACGAAATGTCCCCTCATCTATACAGGTGGAATGGAGAAAAATTTCAAAAATTTACTAATTAAGACTTATCATAAAAATAGGAGTTTATATGGGACAACTTTGTATTATTGGAGCAGGTCCATCAGGATTGATGGCTGCCATTTCTGCTAAAAGTCATCATCCAGAATTAAAAGTTATAATATTAGAGGGCAATGATAAAATTGGAAAGAAACTACAGCTCACTGGTGGTGGAAGATGTAATGTCACTGCCAATGTGGATAACGAAGAAATAATAAAATCTGTGGTCAAAAATGGAAAATTTTTGTATAGTGCATTAAAAGAATATAATTCCCATTCAATTCAAGATTTTTTTAATAGAGAGGGGTGTCCCTTAAAGATAGAAGATCACAATAGAGTTTTCCCCAAAAGTAATAAATCAGAGGATATTATTAATATCTTAAAAAGAAAATTGGATACTTTAGGAGTTATTATAAAATTTAATGAAAAGGTCATTGATATTGATATAAGCAAATCTATGATAATTTCTAATAATCAAACATTTACTTATGATTATTTAATCATTGCCACAGGTGGAAATAGCTATAGAGAAACTGGCTCTGACGGAAGCGGATATAAGTTAGCAAAAAAATTTGAACATACAATCACAGAATTATTACCTGCAGAAGTTCCTTTAGTTTCCAATGATAATTTCATCAAAGAAAAAATTTTGCAAGGTTTATCCTTCTCAAATGCAGAATTAAGTATTTATCAAAATGGAAAAGCCAAAGAAAAAATCACTCATGATTTAATTTTTACTCATTTTGGAATATCAGGACCAGCAGTTTTGCAAGCTAGTTTTTTTGTTCAGAATATTTTGAAAAAAGAAAAAACTGTAAATTTAACTATCGATTTTCTCTCTTCTATATCGTGGAATCGATTGGAAGAATTTCTGAGTAAAAATTCCTTTGATACTCTTGCAACGAATTTTAATTTACCCAAGAGGCTTTTGGACTTTATCCAAAGAAATAGTAAAAATAAAAATGATTCTTTGATGTACTTGAAAAAGTTTCCCATGACAGTCTATGAAACAAGAGGTTTTAACAGTGCATTTGTGACCAATGGTGGGATTAACATAAAAGAAGTGAACCCTAAAACAATGCACTCTAAATTAGTAGACAATCTATCCTTTTGTGGGGAAATTTTGGATATGAATGCTCATACAGGGGGATATAATATTACAATTGCCTTTGTGACTGGATTTGTAGCAGGGAAATATGTGAAATAATATCTATGAACTTGAGATTTAAAAAAATTGGGAGATAGGTTCTCAGCAGCTCCGTAGAATTGGAAGTTTTTTATGAAAAATAAGTTGAGAAAAATAATGATTAATAATTCACAATATTTGTACAGTATAAATATTAAATATAATTTGAAAGAAGATACGAATATTTTAACATTAAAAGTCTACTTGTTCAAAAACAAAAACACTCCTTTAGTCATAGAATTTTTTTCTAAGAATGATTATTATATAGGTTCTGTATTGAATTGCGGAATAGAATTAGAAAATGGAAATACTAAGAAAATTGAAATCGTAAATTTAAATATGCCAAAATACATAAGTCAAATAATTCTTCTTGGTATAGAGAGAGGATGGAATGGAAATAACAATATAGGTCTTCAAGATGGCATTCAATATTTGAAAAATTTAGGATATAATTTAAAAAATATTTATTTTATAAAATAGCAAAACCACAGGAGTTATTGTGATATATAAAAGTCAAAATGAATCACTTTTAATCTTATCCAAATTATCTGATAAAAACCCTAAATTAGATGAATATTCAAAATATTGTTTATTAAGAGAGCAAGGATTGAGAAAAAAAGCTTTTGATCATCTGGAAAGATTCATAAAAGATATAATAACTTGGTCATTGGAAGAGCGAATAGAATTTGTAAAATTGTTATTTCCATATTTTGAAGATGTAAAAGATGCAGATTATGGTGGCTTTCCTCAACCATTAAATATAAAAGTTGTAAAACCAACTTTAGAAGAGTGGTGTAGTTTGGAAAAAACTAATGGTAATCCTTTTAGGTGGTATGGAAAATATTATAGAAGTGAAGAACATTTGAATAAAGCTTTGAAACTTAATCCAAATGATGATCTAGCTAGAATTACTCTGATTTTATGGTGGAGTGATAAAATTTATTATTCTTTACACCATTTGCCGTACTCTTATATTGGTAATTATGAAAAAGATATTGAATTAATGGGAGAAATTAAGAAACAAGTTTATTTACTGAATAATAAAGAAATGAAAGAATCAGCCACAAGAAACATGAAAATAAATATGGAAATCCTTACTAACTATCAAAATTGGATAAAAACAGGTGATTCTGATTTTACCAAATGGGGTAAAAAAAATCACAAAATAACCGGATATGGGATAAAATCTTATTATTATGAATATAAATAAATACAGGTTTGAATTACTAAATTTAAAATTTCAAAACAACTTTATTTTCACATTAGGAGAAGTTATGAAAAAAATTTTGTTTATTGGGTTGCTATTTATTATATATTCTTACTATATTTTTGGAATAGAATTTCCTCAAAGAGCTCAAAATATAGAAAATTTTGTTTCTGAAAATTGGAAAATCTTATTAAAAGAAGAGGGGGATCTAAACGGAGATACATTGGAAGATGTGGTCTTATTAATAGAGAATACAGACTCTGATAATTTTTTTGTCATAGAAAGTGAGTTCATGGAATCACACATTTTAAATTTCAATCCAAGAATAATATTAATATTATTTAAAGAAGAAAATGGACAATATCATTTAATAAGCAAAAATGAAAAGGAATTAGTCCCAAGTGAAAATAATAAAGACGCTTCATCACTTAAAAACAGCATCGATGACGGAATCTTCATAGGAAATAATATTTTGAAAGTGAATTTTTCCGAATTTATAGCTGCTGCATCATGGCACCTCACTAACATTAGTTATACCTTCAGATATCAGCAGAACAAATTTCAGTTGATTGGAGTAGACTATCAATATTACAATGGATATAATGGTGAAGTAGAAGAAAGAAGCTTAAATTTATCCACCAATAGAATGGAAACGACTAGTGGTGGCAACATATTTTTTGAAGAAGAAGATGAACCAGTAGTTACATGGAAAGATGTTTCTCCTCAACAAATCTATATTCTAGATGAAATGGGATTAGATAGTTATGGTTCGATACTTGGTCTTTAAAATAAAAAATTCAACTTACTATTGCAATTTTGGATGACTAATTTCTTTTAGGTGTGTGAGAATCCTCACAAAGCACTGCAAGTCCTACCTCATCTGACAGACTGTGTTAGCTGCCTAGCAAGTGGCGCACTGAAAACGAACAGTTAAATATTTAAAAATTAAATTCAATTTAATCTTATTTTTTGCATTAGGAGGAGTTATGAAAAAAATTTTGTTTATTGGGTTGCTATTTATTATATATTCTTACCATATTTTTGGAATAGAATTTCCTCAAAGAGCTCAAAATATAGAAGGTTTTGTGCCTGAAAATTGGAGAATTTTATTAAGAGAAGAGGGAGATTTAAATAGAGATACACTAGAAGATGTGGTCTTAGTAATAGAAGATACAGACCCTGATAATTTTATTAATAATGAGAGAATGGGACAACCTATTCTAAATATAAACCTGAGAATAATACTAATACTATTTAAAGAAGAAAATGGACAATATCATTTAATAAGTAAAAATGAAAAAGGATTTATTCCAAGTGAAAGCGAAGAAGGGTTTCCTGCACTTATGGATCCTCTTTTTGATGGAGGAATATCCATAGGAAATAATATTTTGAAAGTAAATTTTTCTTATTTTTCAAGTGCTGGCTCATGGTCTGCAAGCAGTGTTGAATATACCTTTAGATATCAAAATGAAAAATTCCAACTGATTGGAGTAGATTATCATTCTTTTGCAAGAAATAGTGGTGTCGCAGAAGAAATAAGTTTAAATTTGTCCACCAATAGAATGAAAACGACTAGTGGTGGCAACATATTTTTTGAAGAAGAAGATGAACCAGTAGTTACATGGAAAGATGTATCTCCTCAACAAATCTATATTCTAGATGAAATGGGATTAGATAGTTATTTTGGGATATTTGATCTTTGAAATGAAAAATTCATCAGAAAATCTTAGTTTTCTGGTGAATGGAAACATATTTTATATAAAACCATAATTTTTTAGGAAAATTATCCACAAAAATGTAGTCACAAAACTAACTACAGATGTAGTTACTACTATTTCACCTGCCAAATCTCCATCTGCATCCATATCTTTGGCCATATTAAAGGAAGAAACAGCTGTTGGAGTTCCCAATACAGCAAATATTCCAATTAATGCTTCATTTCTAAAACCAAATTTTATGGCAAGAGCTATAAATACTATTGGTAAAATTACTAACCTCATAAAATTTACTATCACTATGTATTTCAAATTTTTAATTAAATTACTAAATTTTAATGTTCCACCCAATATTATAAAAGATAGGGGAGTTGCAATATCTTTAAGCTGATTGAGTGGGGTTAATATCATTTTGGGTAGTTTTATCCCTGTTACCACAAAGAAAAATCCGAAAACAGCTGCCAAAATCAATGGATTTATAAGTATCCCCAAAAGTATTTTTTTGTAATCAATATTTCCTCCTCGATGGGTTTCCAAAACAACCACTGCTCCAATATTGAAGGCTGGTACCATTAAGGCTGCCAAAAGAGAAGTAACTCCAGTACTTCCATCATACAAAGACATCGTTATTGCTATTCCAAACAAGATGAGATTTGTCCTAAAAACACCTTGCATCATTACAGACCTTTTCTTAGGATCATCACTTAGTTTTTTGAAGAATAAAAAGCTTATTAATATTTCCAAAAGAAAACAAACAAAAGTGAAGGCAAATAAGTCAAAATTTTCCCTTCTTAAAACAAATTCCAATTCAAAATCATATATATTAACAAAGAGCATCGACGAAATAAATGCTCTAAAAGCAACTTTGTTTATTACTGTTAGAGAATGGTCATCTACCATTTTTAAAAGTTTTAAAATATATCCTACTGAAATTAGTGCTATCATTGGAAATACTACATTTAGGGATAACATTACACTTTTCATAATCTACCTTCTTTTTCATATTTATTAATTAGTTATAAAACATATTTTAAAATTTAAAATATCTTACTATTAAAAAATAAAAATTGATAACTTTTATTTTTTTTCTTTTTCATACAATTCTTTTAATTTGTAATACTTAGTCATTGTCTGCATAGCTGTGGCTTTGGCCAAAAGATATCCCTCTACTCCATCTAATATTCCCAATCTTAATATATAATTTTTGAAAAATACAAACCCTGAATTAAAAAATATCTGATACCAATTGTATTTTTTACTTCTTTTGAAATATTCCAGAGACCCCTCTGTTGAATAACGATTAAATTTATCAAAATATTCTTCCAAAGTTATATATGTATGGTGCCTTATTTGTTCTTTTAAAACATATATTTTCTCTTGTGTTTCAAATTCCTCATGAACCATGTTATCATTGAATTTTCCTGCATTTTTTCTAAATAGTCTTATCCTGTAGAAATTACTCCAACCACCATATTTTATCTCCTTTCCAAAGCAAGTAGATAAAAAATTAATTTCAAATACTTTTTTTTCTTGTTCATTATTTTTGATATCAATTATTTTTGCTCTTAATTCATGGGAAATCTCTTCATCTGCATCTATATTTAGTATCCAATCCCCACTACATTTTTCTATGGCAGAGTTTTTTTGTAATCCATAACCCTTCCAATCTTCTTTATAAAATTTTACTGAATATTTTTTAGCTATTTCCTCTGTTCTATCTGTGGAGCCACTGTCCACTATAACTATCTCATCAGCAAAATCCATTACAGATTTCAATGTCGTCTCAAGTATCCTTTCTTCATTTCTAGTTATCATTGCCACAGACAATTTCATAATCCATCATCACTTTCCTCAAGATAAAAGGCTATATATTTTTCCTAATATCAAATTTTTGCATATAAATAAATTTATTTTGAATTTTTTTGCTGTAAAATTTCTTAACTCTACTCTTTTTATCATATCTAGATTAGGCACATAGGAATTAGTTCCTTTTTTTGTTGTGACAAATCCCTTCACTCCAAGATCTTTTAATATTTCTATGGCTTCTTTGTTTCTATGACCCCAAGGCCAAGCAAAAAATAAAGGTGCTCCGTTTATATTTTTTTCTATGGATTTTTTGTTTAACAAAAACTCTTTGGTAATTCTATCCTGAAATTCTTCCTTTGACTCTTTGGAAAAATATTCATTTTTATTTTTATTAACAAATTCTTGTGCTTTTGCTGTAAATTCTTTTTTATTTAGATTTTTTAATTCTTTCAGATGATATTCCCTAAATAACTCATAAAATTCTTTTTTTATAATAATTCCTCTGGAGGAATACTCACCTCTTTTTTTGAAGATTGGGTAACCCTCTTTTATATTCCCATAAATATAAAAATTTGATTTATCATTTTCTTTTCCTGATAAAACACCAGTAATTTTCTCATCTACAAAGATATAATTATGCTCATGGGAGTGGCATTGAAAATCTACTAACTTGCTCTCAGACATTTCTTTAATTTGCTCCCAACTCATATAATTTTTATCTATATCTATATATGCAGTATTCAAAAAAATCGTAGCTTTCATATTATATTTTCGAAGTAGGGGAAAAACTATAGTGTAATTATCTTTATATCCATCATCTAGTGTTACCATCACTGATTTATATGGTATATTTTTATTAGCTAATTGCTCCATAGTTATAGTATTCATATTATTTTTTTGCAAAATTTTTAAATGTTCTTCAAATAATTCTGGGGTAACATTAGAATCTGTATCAATATGATGATATAAAAAAATAGGTATCCCCTTATTATTAAATGCGATTATTAATATTAAAAATATTAACAGTAATTTTATCATCATTTTTCTATATAATACAAATCATATTTTGATTTATATTCCTCTCCTTTTTTTATCTATACTTATTTGATAGATAATTATTTACAAACACTTCTTTAAATTGAGCAAATCTGTCTTCAAATATTGCTACTCTCATATTTTTCATCATAGTAATCAAAAAATATAAGTTATGATATGTAGCTAGTCTTTGACCTAATATTTCTTCAGCTTTGAATAAATGTCTTATATAACCTCTAGTATAATTTTTACATACATAACAATCACAAGTCTCATCTAGAGGAGTTTTATCTTCCTCGTATTTTTTATTCTTGATTACAAGCCTACCATATTTGGTAAAAACTGTGCCGTGTCTCCCTATTCTTGTAGGTTGAACACAATCCATCATATCAATTCCAGATTCTACAGCTTCTAGCATATCAATTGGCTCTCCTACTCCCATAAGATACCTTGGTTTTTCTGTGGGACATTTTTCTACTATATAATCTAATATTTTGTACATATCTTCTCTAGGTTCTCCCACTGCTAAACCACCAATAGCATAACCAGAAAAACTTTCATCCATCTCAAATAATTCATTAAGACTTTTTTCTCTGAGATGCGTATATATTCCACCTTGTACTATTGCAAAGAGCCCCTGACTATCCTTTTTTTTATGTGCATCCACAGATCTTTTGGCCCATCTGGTAGTTCTTTCAATAGATGGAATAAGATACTCCTCTAAGGACATTCCTGGAGGACATTCATCCAATACCATGGCTATATCTGAACCTAGATTATTTTGAATAGAAATTGATTTTTCTGGAGATAAAAAGTGCTTGGATCCATCTATATGAGAGCTAAATTTTACTCCCTCTTCTGTTATTTTCCTCAAGTCTCCCAGACTAAATACTTGAAATCCTCCACTATCTGTCAGTATTGGTTTATTCCAATGCATGAAATGATGCAACCCACCATATCTGGCTATCAATTCATCGTTGGGCCGTAAATATAAGTGATAAGTATTCCCCAAAATTATTTCTGACCCTACATCTACTAATTCTTCTGGTGTCATGGCTTTAACTGTAGCTTGAGTTCCCACTGGCATGAATACAGGTGTTTTTATTGTCCCGTGGGGAGTTGATATTTCTCCAGCTCTGGCTTTTCCACTGGTTTTTTCCAATTTATACGTGACTGGTAATTTTGACATTTATGCTCCTTTTTTTATTTTTCTCTATCTTTTCTGTATATCTTGTCTTATCTATCAATAGAAATTACATTTTTAGCTTTTATTATATTCTTAGATAAATAAAGAAAATCATTTTTATCAGCTATTTCTATTGTAAATTTGATAGTTGCCAAATCCTCTCCACCATCTTTAACTGTACTAGAATTAACACTCATAATATTTATCTTGTGTCCAGATATTACTGCTATTATTTCCATTAATACACTGGGCTTATTATAAACTAGTACACTAAAACTAAATTTATATTTATTTCCATTGTTTTTAGACAATCCTTCTTCCCATTTTACTGGAATTTCTCTGTTAGGATCGTGGGCTACCATACTTAGAAAATTTTTACAATTTCTTCTATGAATAGTAATTCCATCTAATTTAGTTACATACCCACCTATATCATCTCCTGGAAGGGGTGTGCAGCACCTGGCAAATTTTATTAAGGTATTTGTGATTCCTTCCACCACTATTCCATAATCATTTTTTCCTGCAGATGACTTCTCTTTCTTTCTATCCATCAATTGCTCTAATTCTTCGGGAGAAAATTCAACTTTTGATTTAATTCGTTTTCTTAACTTGTCTATTATTACATCAATTTTGCTTCTCTTCTGTCCCACATGAAAATAAAAATCATTCAACTGATGAATATTATTTTTTTCCATATGCTTTATGATTATAGGGTCTTCCTCTACATCTTTTAGAGTTAGCCCCATTTTATAAATTTCCTTTTCAAGGTTTTCTCTGCCTATTTTTACTGTTTCTTCATAGACTTGTTCTCTTAGTATCTTTTTAATTTTCCCCTTGGCACTGTGGGTAACTACTATATCAAGCCAATCTTTAGAGGGACCTTTTGAATTCTTTGAAGTAATTATTTCAATTCTATCTCCGTTTTGGAGTTTATAATCCAAAGTTACAATTTTACCATCTATCTTGGCTCCAACACATTTAAAACCAATGTCAGTATGAATGGAAAAAGCAAAATCAAGAGGTGTGGCTCCCATAGGTAATTCTTTTATATCACCTTTAGGTGAAAACACAAAAACTGTCTCTGACATTATATCTTCAGTTACGCTTTTAACAAAATCATGAGCACTATCCGTCTCATTTTGAAGTTCCAAAATATTTCTTAGCCAACCATATACTTGATCTTCTTTAGTTACTTTACTTTTCTCTTTGTAGCTCCAATGAGCTGCTATACCATCTTCAGCCACTCTTTCCATTTCATCAGTACGTATTTGTATCTCTATAAATTTTCCCAATGGACCTACTATAGTTGTATGTATAGATTGATAATTGTTGGATTTGGGCATGGCAATATAATCTTTAAATCTCCCTGCCACTGGCTTAAAATGACTGTGAATAACTCCCAAGGTGTGATAACATTCTGTTTCATTTTCCACTATTATTCGTACACCAATTAAATCATATATATCATCAAATTCCTTATTTTTTTCATACATTTTTTTGTAAATACTATAAAAATGTTTAAATCTACCTTTTACTGTTCCTTTTATTTCATTGTCATAAATGAGTTTTACTATGGTTTTTATGAAAGTATCAATATAGTCTTTTCTTTCACCTCTTCTACTATCCACCAAATCTTTAATTTCCTCATAAATTTCTGGTTTCAGATAATGAAGAGACAAATCTTCCAATTCCCATTTTATCTTGGCAATTCCCAATCTATGTGCTAAAGGTGCATAAATTTCCAAAGTTTCTTGAGCTATTATCTTTTGTTTTTCTAAATCCATGTAAGTGAGTGTTCGCATATTATGAAGTCTATCTGCTAATTTTATTATAATCACACGAAGATTTTTTGCCATAGCAAGTATCATTTTTCTTATGTTTTCGTCTTGCTTTTTGGTTCCATTGGGCAAAGTTTTTAATTTGGTCACCCCATCCACAAGATCTGCTACAACATCACCAAAATTATATTTTAAATCTGCCAAAGTTATATATGTATCCTCTACTATATCATGCAAAATTCCAGCAACAATGGTATCTGTATCCATTTTCATATCAATTAATATTTTAGTAACTTCCACAGGGTGCATTATATAGTCATCGCCAGACTTTCTGTATTGTCCGTCATGACACTCCTCAGCAAAATAGAAGGCAAGTTTAATTTTGTCAACATCCACTTTTAGATGATTTTTATTTATTTGCTCTAAAATATCTTTCCAATAGTTCATTTTCTTGCCTCCTATTTTTATAATTTAATATTTTATTATAGAATGAATCGGATAATTTCCTATTTGTTTTCTACCATCCAAGTCTGTTAATTCTATTAAAAAAGCCGCTCCGACCACAATACCTCCAAGAGATTCTATTAATTTTATTACAGCATCAATGGTTCCCCCAGTAGCTAAAAGATCATCTAATATCACTATTTTTTGACCTTTTTTGATTGCATCTTTATGAAGACTCAAAGTATTAGAACCGTATTCCAAATCATAAGAATATTCTATTACTTCTCTAGGAAGCTTTTCTGGCTTTCGAACAGGCACAAAAGGAAGTTGAAGACTATAAGCTACAGAACTTCCAAAGATAAACCCTCTTGCTTCTGGTCCTACTATTACATCGGCTTCCACACTTTTGGCATATTCAGCCAATTTATCTACAGTATAAGCATAAGCCTCTCCACTATTCAAAAGGGGGGTTATATCTCTAAATAAGACACCCTCTTGTGGAAAATCTGGTACTGATGCTATGTATTCTTTCAAATTCATAAAATCTCCTTTATTTTTTTATCTAACAAATTTTTTATATCAAGATATTCTTTTTTATGTCTTTTGGATTTTGAAACTAAGAGAAAAGCCATTTTTGCTTTTTCGTAATCACCATTTTCCATATAGAGCTCTGTTAAGGCCAAATATAAATCATCATCCCCACCATGTATGGAAATATGTTGAAGTAAATTTTTAGTTGCTCTTATATAATTATTAAAAACATTTTTTTCCATATAAACATACTGAAGAATAAAATCTTTTTTATCACTATGGTTATCATAATTCTTAGAAAGTTTTTCATATAATTCTTCTTTTTTATTAAGACTTACATATAACTTCAAAATTTCATCAAAATAATTTTTATCATAATCAACCTCATCAACTTGTGCTAAATATTCATACGCTTTATCTATTTCTCCCGTAGAACTAGCAATATAGCCTTTCATCTTTAGTATAAAAATATCATGACTACTTCCCATATTGGCGACTTTTTCCAAATAATATTGAGAATTTTTATAATCCTTTTTTAAGTAATAGAGATAACTTAGATTTTTTATGGTTTCCATATCTTTTTTATTTATTTTATAAGCTTTTTCAAAAAATAAAATAGATTTGTCTACATTATTTTTTTCTCCATATAAAAGTCCTATTTCTTTCAATAAAGTAGCATTTTTAGGAGTTTTCTCATAGGCCTTTAAATATTCTTCCATGGCCTTATCGCTATTACCTCTTTGATAGTGATTCATTCCTCTTATGAAAGAGTACTCCCCTCTATCTAAAGACTTTCCATTTTTTTTATTAATATTCAAAGAAGTACATCCGCTCAGCAGAAAAAAACCTAAAAAAAACAATGACAATGCTTTTTTCATTTCTAATACCCTCCATTATTATAAATTTACCCATTTGTAAAATTAATCTAGTCTCCCTTTTATGACCATTAGAATTATTTTACAGAATTTTAATTGAAAACATAATCTTTTTAATCCCATTTGAAAATATACTAATTTTCTTCTTTATTTTCTAAAGTTTCAAGAGCTTCTTTCTCTTCTTCTTCAGTGAGTTTTTCAATGTATACTTTGGAAATCCTTAATTTGTCCAATTCCAAAACTTTAATTCTAACTCTATCCATTATCACTTCATCTCCGACACTGGCTACTTTACCTAGCATAGTAACTATTAGTCCTCCCAAACTTTCATAGTCCTCTGATTCAGGTAAATGAATATCCAACTCATTATCCAATGTTTCTATATCAATCATTGCATCTATTTCATATGACTTTTCATCAATCTTTTTTATGAGTTCCCCTTCTTCTGTATCGAATTCATCTCTGATTTCTCCCACTATTTCTTCAATTAAATCTTCTATGGTGACGATTCCTACCACTCCACCATATTCATCCAAAACTATAGCTATATGCACTTGTAAGTTGCGAAATTCATTTAATATTTCTATTATAGATTTTGTCTCTGGAATAAAATAAGGTGGTCTTGCAAATTCTTTTACTGGAATGTCTGTTTTTCCATCTTTTACTGCATTCATAATGTCCTTAATGTAAAGAACTCCTATTATATTGTCAATGGTCTCCTCATAAATTGGAATTCTTGAAAAATTATTTTCAATCATTTCATCCCAAATTTCATTGATGGTCTTATTGCCCTCAAAGGCTAAAACTGCAGTTCTAGGTGTCATCACTTCCTTTGCACTAGTTTCTCCAAAGCCAACTATAGAATGAATCATTTCCTGTTCATCCTCTTCTATGATTCCTTCTTCTTTACCAACATTTACCATAGAAATAATATCTTCCTCTGTCATTAAAGTATCTTTACCCACTTCGACTCCAAGTAACCTTCCCATTAATTTGGAGACGAACATTAATATAATTACTATGGGTTTTGTTACATAGGTAAACCAATAAACAACCCTTATTGCTCTTCTTGCAATTTCCACTGCAGAACTTTTAGCTATTATTTTTGGAGTAATTTCTCCAAAAATCAATATTACCACTGTCATAACCACTGTTGCTATTGCAATAGATTTGCCCGAGGAACCAAAGATATTTCCTGTAATAGTCGTTGCTATTACTGATGATAAAATATTTACTATATTATTTCCTAACAATATTCCCACTAAGACTTCATTTGGATTTTTGAGCCATCTTTTCAATAAGTTAGCCTCTTTTGGGTTTGTTATTTTTTCTAAATTTGTACTTCTAAATGCTGTCAATGCCGTCTCTGAAGCAGAGAAAAATCCTGATAATAATATTAAAAAAACTACTATAAGAATCATAATTCCCAGATACGTGTCCAACTCTACTAATACACCTTCCTTGGTAAAAACTAAATAAATTGCTAATTTAATTAATAACTTTTACTGAAAAATAAAATAATTTATTTTAAATAATTTTCTTTTTTATGTTAAAGAAATATAAATATAGCAATTACAGTAGTATAAAACTATAATATTTCACATAATATTGTAAAATATCCCACTTAAACTCTTTCTTTACTCTATAGCAAAAAGTTTGTCTCCCTTTTTTACTATTTGTCCATCCTCAACCAGTATTTTCATTATTTTACAATTTTTTGGCGCCTTTACCTCATTCATAAGTTTCATGGCCTCTAATATGCAAAGTACATCCCCAACACTTACATCTTTTCCCAAAGTTACAAAGGATTCTGAATCTGGGGAAGGAGCTTTATAAAATGTCCCTACCATTGGTGCATCAATTGTCTCATATTCACCAGAAGTTTCGCTCATATTACTTTGAGTAGGAATATTCTCCATATGACTAATATTTCTTTGGGCTTTTTCTATCTTAGCTGTTTCCATTTTTTCTGACTTTTCTTTTTTTATTTTTACTTTTACTCCATTACTTTCCAAATGAACTTCTGTCAAATTGTACTTTTCAAGATTTTCTGCCAATTCTTCGATGTTCTTTAAATCTATTTTCATTTGTCCTCCAAAATCTCAGTTGCTACTCGCTTATTTATTATTCACTTAGTTACTTCCTACTATTCTCAAATTTTTCACACCATTTAATTCAGATATTCTTTCGAGAGTTCCTTCTATTTTTCTTAAAATATTTTCTGTTGTTTGAACCGAAATGGTAGCACACGCTTCTCCATCAATGGCAATATTTTGAATAATAGTCAAGATATTCATATTTTCTTTGGCAATTAGCTCTAAAACTTTAGATAAAGCTCCTGGTTTGTCGTGGAGAGTTAAATAGATGCTAAATACTTTATCTTTTCCACCTTCAAAAAATGGCTTAATATACTCTTTGTATTTGTAATAGGTGCTTCTGCTGATTCCAACTTTTTTTATTGCTTCATATTTAGTCATTTTACTATTTTCTACAAGATCATTTACTTTTATCACATTTTTTATAGAATTAGGTAGTATTCTTTTGTCCACAATAAAAAATTCTCTACTATCCCCTTTTTTCATTAACTCCTCCTATTTAAACGATTGCTAATAATAGTGAAATACATCTGTGATTTTTATTCTTAATAGAATTTGACTAAAATTTTTTCTAACCGGCAATTATTCACCTATTATAAAAACACTATACCCATGAAATTATATATTAATTTATGTAACCAATGTATTATCTATTTTTATTGAGTTAGGTATCACAATTTATACAATCGCTTTTACTCAGAATAAACATAATTTTTTATTCTGTTTGTTTATTTTTGGGATACTTTTTTGATACTTTATTTACTAAACTCCTATGTTTTTATTGTTCTTAAATGCCTGTACGGTATTTTTTAGTAACATTGCTATAGTCATAGGTCCAACCCCACCAGGTACTGGTGTAATATAAGAAACTATATTTTCTACATCTTTATAGTCCACATCACCACAAATGCCATTGGAATTTCTATTTATTCCTACATCAATAATCACCACTCCTTTTTTAATCATATCTTTTTTTATATAATTTGCCTGTCCTATGGCAACTATTAATATGTCTGCTTCTTTGATTCTCTCTTCTATGTCCTTAGTATTACTGTTACAAACTGTAACTGTACCACTAGCATTTATCATAAATCCTGCCATTGGTTTTCCGACTATATTACTTCTCCCAATAATAGTGACATTTTTGCCCCTTATTTCTATGCTATACTTGGACAATAATTCCATTATTCCAGCTGGTGTGCAAGGTTTAAGGGATTTCTCATCCCCCAAAAACAATAGACCCAGATTTTCTGGTTTAAATCCATCCACATCTTTAGAGAGAGCTATTTTATTTATTATATTTTTTTCATCTATATTTTTAGGAAGGGGCAATTGTACCAATATTCCATCTACTTCCACATTATTATTGTATTCTTCTATTTTTTTAAGCAATTCTTCCTCTGATACATCATCCTTTAATATACAGTGAAAACTCTTTATTCCTACAGCTTCGCAGCTTTTTATTTTGGAATTTACGTATATTTGGGATGCTGGGTTTTCTCCTACCAATATAACTGCAAGACCAGGAACTTTTCCTGTTGCTTTTTCCAAACTTTCTATTTCTATTTTTAATTCATCTTTTATTTTATTGGCTGTTTCTTTTCCATCAATTATTGTCATAATATATTTTCAAACTAATCTAGTATGTAGTTGAGCTTGAATACACCTCCATTTACTAAATCATTACCATTTTGGATTTTTTTATTTTCAGGTTTGCCTTCTTGGATTACAACACTACCATTATTTACTTTTATTACTGGTCCTTCTCCCTTTATAATATCAACCACTTCCCCTATTTCACCATTATCATATACTTTATTATTTTTCTTAACTTTATATATTTTAATAAATTTCCCTGTATTTTTTATTTGAGAAAAAGCTGTTGGAATTGGGGAAATTCCTCTTATAAAATTAAAGATATTATTCTCAGATTGATTCCAATTAATTTTTAAGTCTTCTTTTTTGAATGGTTTTACAAAAGTCACTTGACTTTCTGCTTGAATTTCTCTTTTTACTTGATTATTACCAATTAATTTGACAGCATCTATTAGTGCTGTTGCACCTAAATCTTTTAATTTATCATGTAGAGTGAGAAAATTGTCCTCTTCTTCTATATTTATTGTTTTCTTTAGAATAATATCTCCTGCATCAAGTTTTTCTACAATATACATTATACTAACACCAGTCTCTATTTCTCCATTTATTAAGGCTGCATTTATTGGCGCTGCTCCTCTATATTTTGGGAGCAGAGAAGAATGGACATTAATTATTCCATATTTAGGTATTTTAATAATTTCATTGGGAATTATTTTTCCATAGGCAACTACCACAATTAAATCAGGATTCATTTTCTCTACTAAGCTTATTATTTCCACATCCCTTAAATTACCAGGCTGATATATAGGTATATTTTTTTCTAGAGCATATTCTTTAACAGGGGTATATTTTATTTTGCCACCACGCATATTAGGTTTATCCACTTTAGTAAATATTCCTATTATTTCATGATATTTTTCCAATTTCTTTAAAGAGCTTAGAGCAAATTCAGGTGTTCCCATAAATAATATTTTCATTTCTACCCACTTTTTTATAATTAACTATTTTTTATTGTTTTCCATGTTTTCAACAACTTCCAAAAAAGATTTTACCCCATCAAACTCCTTATAAACTGAGGCAAATCTCACATAGGCCACTTGGTCTACTTCTTTTAATCTTTCTAGTACCATTTCACCCAACTCTTTAGTCGAAATTTCTACTTTTAGAGAATTTTGAATGGATTTTTCTATATCGTCTACCAACATTTCTAGTTTTTCTCTGCTGACATTTCTTTTAACTGTAGCAATCATTAATCCATGAAGTAATTTGGTACTGTCAAATTTATCTCTTCTTTTATCTTTTTTTACGACATAAATCGTATTGTCATCATCTACTTTTTCATAAGTTGTGAATCTCTTACCACAGGAAACACATTCCCTTCGTCTCTTTATAGAATACCCACACATAAAAGCTCTACTATCTATTACCTTTGTATCAGCAGTATTGCAATAAGGACATTTCATTTTTCACCTCTTTATTATTTTACGAGCTTTCTCTTTTTCTGATACACTCTATTATATTTTGTGGACTTTTACATGCTAACAATTCTTTTCTAAACTCATCTTCTCTTATTAGCCTGGATATTCTTGCTAATACTTTTAAATATATTTGGCTCTCTTTATTAGGAGAGGCAAAAACGAAAAATATACTAACCCCTTCATTATCTATAGATTTAAAATCCACTTTATTAGTACTTCTGCCAAAGGCTATGGTCAATTGCTTTACTTCATCTGTCTTGGCATGGGGTATTGCTACACCTTTTCCTATACCAGTACTTCCCAATTTTTCTCTTTCTAGCAATGCCTTATGAACAGATTCTTTTTTATCCCCAATATTAGATGATTTTGATATTAGAGTTGAAAGGGCTTCCAAAGCTTCTTGTTTGTTGCTTGCCGCAAGATTCAAGTCTATCAAATCTTCTGTAATATAATCTGTAATTCTGACTAAGTTAACCATTTATTACCCCCATTAAATAATTATTTAATTTCAAATTAATTCCCAAATGAAAATTTATATATTTTTCAAAATAAAAAATTATCTGGCCTATTTCCCATAATTTATAATTACTTTTCTCTAAAATTATTTCCTCAATTTTATTTCTGTCTTTGAAATAAATAGCTTCTAAGATAAACCTTAAATTCTCATGTTCTTTTTTTTTGTCAAAATTATAAAATTCTTTGAAACTTTCTTCCAAATCAAAAACCAATCCCTCACCTTTAATTATAGAAAATAAAAAATATCCAAGCAACATATATTTTTTTTTAGCATTTTCTATTTTTCTCAAAGTTTCCAATGATTTAATTGTCATATCATATAATTTCTCTTTTGTTTCATTAGGCACTAGTATTTCATTTAAAATTCCAACTATGCAAATAGCACCATCTATATTTTTTATATCTCCCTTCAAATCTAAATAGGAATCTATTACCATGAAATCAGATATTATGAAATTATCGTTTTTTTTGTAAAATATAAATTTTGATCTAGTCATTACATCAGAAGCTGTTTGCTCTCTTCTCTTGCTTTTTCTGATTCCTTTTATTGTGGTGGATATTTTTCCAAATTCCCTTGTAAATATTTCTATAATTCTGTCAGCCTCTCCAAAGTCAATTTTTTTTATTACTATTCCTTGGCAATCTATGTAATTCATTCTTCTATTTTAAATTCACTCATGTCAAAATCTATATTTACTTCTAAACCAGCAATTTTTATTTCTCCAACATGCTGATCATTTTCTTTAATTGACATTATTTCTGGAAATAAATAACCATCAAACATATTAAATTTGTTAAACTCTATCACAACATCGTCTCCAAGTCTGATTCCCTTCACCCTTCTAGCATAGTATTCTCTTCTAAAATCAGCATCACTTTTTTCAGCCTCGAAAATATAATTAATAACTTCAATTATGGTATTTTCTCCTGCTGTGGAATCTTCTATCTTTTTTTGATCAAACATTGGAAGATATGTAAGTTTTCTTCCCTCATTATAGATATATACCTCTCCTTTGTTTAATTCAGGCAAAATCATTTCTTTTTTTATAACATCTGGCATTATAAATTTTAAATTGTACGAAGTCCTTCTAAAATCGCTATTTACCAGGATGCTATCTTCAACTAATAACTCCATATTTTCTACTTGGGATAACCTTTTTATGCTTTGAACGTTCCCTCCATAAAGAAAACAACTCCAGAGTAAACTTATTATCACCATAAAAATTAGTTTCTTTCTCATTCGCTCTCCTCTAGCTCCTCTGATTCTTCTGACTCAAATGATTCAATTGACATCATTATCAATACTTCTGTAATATTCAATAAATCTATTTCTGTTCTGACTTTTATGCTATTAAATACACTATCGCTATTCACTTCAATTATTTCTCCAATATAAAGACCTCTGGGGTATATTTCACTTATACCTGAAGTATATATCTTTTCCCCCACTCTTATGTTATCTTGAAAAGTATTGGGTTCAAAATACAAAGTTCCATTTTCCTCATCACTTCCTTTAACAATACCTAAAGTATTATTTTCTGTTATGGCACTGACACTGTAGTTCTCGCCTGTTATCATATCTACTACAGCAGAATGTGCATAGACTTCTCTGACTTTTCCAACCACATTTTTATCCACAAATACAATCATGTCCTTTTCTATACTTTTATCAAAACCTGAATCTATATAAAACCGCTCATATAAATTTTCTGGCTTTCTATAATTAATACTAGCAACCTTAAAGTCCATAGTTGAATTTTGTTTCATATCCAATAATTCTTTTAGTCTGATATTTTCTACTATAAGATTTTTATTAAATTCCGCCAACATTTCAACTCTTGCATTTTCAGCCTTTAAAGCCTTATTATCATCCAAAATTTGTTTGTATTCTATTAATGATCTCCCCATTTCTTTCACATAAACTCCTCTAGTATAAATAGCACTTTGAAAGGGAAGTACAAGCTCACTAAAAAAATCGGTTATCCTCACTATTATGCTTCCAAATACAATAAGCGTTAAAAATAAACCTGATATTATAAATGGCGTTTTTCTTTTTCTATTTTTTTCTTTAATTATCATTTTTTCCAAATTCCTTTATTATTTCCAAAGTTAATCTTGCAATATCAATTATCTCCCTTTTTTCGTCTATCATATTTCGCTCCTTGTTCTTTATTTATTCCAACTGATTTCCATGCTATAATTATAATACAAATGTCTTTAAATGTAAAGTATTATTGATACAGGCAAAGTTTATTCTACTATTCATACAAAAATAGGAATAAATTTCGTAAAACAAATAGTTTTCACCAGAGGCTGCTGAAAAACTATTCAAAAAACTTTTTTTACTAAAAGGAAACAAAAATTGTCACAGCTATTTTTTCTGCTGGCTCGCTGCACCACACTAATTAGTGCACACAAATATTTGGATGAACACTAACTTTAAATAAAAACTAGATTGAAAGACTCCCTTCCAATCTAGAATAAAATTGTTTCTCTTCAATTATCATTTCAGATAAATTCCTTCATTATCTCCAAAACCAGTCTTGCTGAATTAATTATATCTGCTTTTTCTATAAATTCTTCTGTGGTATGCACCTTTGACATTCCCGTTGCCAAATTAACTGCGATAAAGCCATTTATATTATATATATTGGCATCAGAGCCCCCACCACTGGATTTTTCCTCATATTTTATTCCTAATTTATTACTTGCATTTTCCACAGCTTTTAGGATAGGAGCCCCTTTTTCTATCTTAAACCCGTTGTATCCAACTTTTATGTTATTTACAAATTCTGCTCCATGTTCTTTAGCTGCATTTCTGAATAGAGTATCAGTTTCTGCCAATAAACTATCTAATTTTTCTTTGGAAAAACTTCTTGCTTCATACATCAAAGAAATTTCAGGCATTACTATATTAATTGCATCTCCACCACGCACTATTCCTATGTTAGAAGTAGTTTCACTGTCAACACGACCCAATGACATTTTAGATATTGCATGAGACGCCACATACAATGCGTTAATCCCTTCTTCTGGTGCAATTCCCGCATGTGCTGGCTTACCAATGATTTTCATTTCACCCTTTGCCGAATTTGGAGCTTGAACTATCACAGTGCCAGTTTTACCACTGGAATCAAGTATAAAAGAATAATCTGGAGAATATTTTTTGATATCAAATTCTTTTGCTCCCAATAATCCTATTTCTTCTGCAACGGAAAATACTAGTACTATCTCAGGATGATCTAGATCATTTTCTTTTATAGTTTCTACAGCTTCTATTATTGATGCTATTCCTGATTTATCATCTCCCCCCAATACAGAAGTTCCATCTGTTTTTATAATATTTTCTTCTATTACAGGTGTAATTTTGCTACAAGGTCCTACAGTATCCATATGGGAACTAAATAATAATTTTTTATCTGAGTTTTTACTCTTTAAGACTCCTATAATATTCCCGCAATTTCCTCCATATTTTTCCCCAGCATTATCTTCAGATACCTCAAGTCCAAGAGATTTTAATTTTTTTATTAAATAATCTCCCATTTCTCTCTCTCCAAGTGAAGGTGAAGATATTTTTACCATTTCTATGAAACTGTCAATTACTCTTTCTTCATTTATCATACTCTGCTCCTCATTAATTTATTTGTAATAATTACTATCTTAGAAGTCATCATATTAAATTTGCTTGAGTGCAAAATCTAGTTTGTGCAAATCAAAATATTATCTACATAACTTTTTACAACAAAGAGAGAAGGTTATTTAAACACCATCTCTATTTATTATCTATTTTCCCTTTTTGTACGCTCCTTCAGCTCCAAATACATTTTTTATTTTCTCTTTATAATATTCTTTCATTTCATCTTTAGCAGCTCCCAAATATTTTCTTGGGTCATATTCTTTGGGAGAAATAGCGAAAATTTTTCTAATCGTAGAAGTAAATGCAAGTCTTCCATCTGTATCTACATTTATCTTAGCAACAGCTGATTTAGTTGCTTTTCTCAGTTCAGAATCTGGAATCCCAATAGCGTCTTTTATCTCTCCACCATATTCTTTAATTGTGTCTATATAATTTTTAGGGACTGCTGATGAACCATGTAATACGATTGGAAATCCTGGTATTCTTTTTTCTATTTCTTCCAAAATATCCAATCTTAGTTTAGGCTCATCACCAGGTTTAAATTTGTGAGCACCATGAGAAGTTCCAATGGCGATTGCCAGAGAATCTACACCTGTTGCTGCTACAAATTCTTCCACTTCATCGGGGTTAGTATATATATGACTCTCAGATTTTACATCGTCTTCTATCCCAGCCAATATCCCCAATTCACCTTCTACTACAACATCATGTTTATGAGCATAGTCGACAACTTCTTTAGTTATTTTTTTATTTTCTTCAAAATTGTAATGAGACCCATCTATCATCACAGATGAAAATCCAATCTCTATGCAAGTTTTAACTATCTCCAAATCAGCACCATGATCCAGATGCAAAGCAATTGGAATATCCGATCCTTTTGCTCTTGCCATATCGACTCCAGCTTTGGCCAATAAAGGAACTGTTTGTTCTCCCATATATTTCAATGCTCCAGCAGAACATTGTAATATTACAGGAGACCCCATCTCAAACGCTGCTTCAACTATCCCTTGCATCATTTCCATATTGTTAAAATTGAAAGCTGGTACTGCATAACCTTTTTCGTTTGCATCAGAAAACATTTCCTTTGTAGTAGATAATCCTAGTTCTTTGTACGAATAACCCATAACTCCTCCTCATTTTAATATACTCTCTCGGAATCTCTAACGCCGACATTTAGGGATTCTTTTTTTTGCTTTTCAAAATTTCCTCCACTTTTCTGAAATTTTTTTTAAAAAAGTCTTGACATT
>JGI994J12354_10000732_pt1 | contig 32914 bp, 29 predicted proteins | sample IntmicLarv3ML3BL_FD_12354 | JGI IMG/M metagenome (IMG submission 12354) | reverse complement strand
TGCCGTTAATAGAGCCGCGATCCCCAACATTCCCATATTGCTGCCGTTGGTGTCCTGCGTCTCCGGCTCGGTAACAACCACAGGCGCGGGTGGCGGCTGAACCGTGGGTTCAGGCGTGACATAGACAATTTCAGGTTCGCGGGCCTCGCTCTCTCCTACAATATCAAGCATATCACGGCTATCCACCAAGTTAAGGAAGTAAGTTTCAAACTGTTCCCCCTTATCGTCAAGAGGTTTGTCATAATCAATGACGATGTAAAAAACATCGCCCCCTCGTGTTTCAATAGCGATAAACTGCTTGTTTGTGTGTTTATCATATAACAAATCACGGGTAACAGAATTGCCGTTTTGATTAAACCCCACGCCTGTTTCAATGGTCGGAAGCGGCTGGGAGATTACAATGGGTGCAGGTATAATAACAGGTTCTTGGGCAGGGGCAGGCACAGTGGTCGGAACAACTGTCGGAGTTGCCGTTGCGGTTGTCGTGTTTCCATTGTTGCCATTACTACTTGAACCGCCACCACCGCTCGGCGGCTTCTTTGTGGGCTTTGGCGTTGGCTTCGGTGTTGCCGTTGGTGCTGGTGCAGGCGTTGCTGTGGAAACGGGCGATGGTGTAGCATTATCCTTGTAAAACGGATTCGCTACGGCAATGGCCTTGGACACATTACCTACACTATCCACCGCCTGTACCAAAAGCTGTTCATAGGCATCGGCATAGGCTCTCAATGCAATTTCCAGTTTGCCGTTTGTCAGAGCCGTGTAGGTTGTGCCATTGACTTGTACCGCGGCGATGCCTGAATGTGCATCGTTCGCTTCGACATACAGCGTTTCGCCAACAACGCTTGCTGTGAGATTAGGGATAACCTTATCAAAGCAAGAAATGGTGACATCCTTATCGTGCTTTTTGTCGTAAGGATCAGTCACTTCCACTTTGATAATGCAGTTATCGAGCAAGTCAATCCAAAGATGCCCTGAAGATAAAAGCCCATCCACAAGTGTGATTTTTGCTTCACCTCTCTGCATGATAACGCATACGTTCTCCCAGCCCGTACCGCCTAAGTCTACGATAGTCAATTCCATGACAGCCCGATTTGCATACCACCCTTCGGGCGTTTTTGTTTGGATTTCGTACTTCGCCGTAGGTGGTTCTGTGGGTTCAAGCGTGGGTTCAGTCACCTGTTCTTCCTGAACTGTATCTTGAGGTTGCTCATCGTTGCTGATAGGTTCAGGTTCTTCCGCTATCACAGCCGCCACCTGCTCGCTTTCTCCTATATCAAGCGGCGCTGCCAAGGCAGGTAGTGTCAGAATCAGCACAAGCATTAAGCTGATAAGCAGATTGAGCCAGTTTTTTGAGTGCCCTTTATTCATCTTCGTCCTCCGTTGTTTGTAATATGGGTGTTGGTTTATCCTCTTTTGTATCGTGAAGGGATTCAACCAGCGCAATGCCCTGATTGAAGGTGATATTCGCCCTTGCCAACGCATTGCGAAATGCGAGGTTTTCTTCTTCTCTGATTTTTTCTTCCAGTTCCATATTCCGATTTTTTAGCGCATCCATCCGCGCTACGTTCCTGCTCAATTCATCACGCAGTCTTTGAATTTTGCTATTCATCTTCTTTCACCATCAATCTTGAATTAGGCGACCATATCCGAAATAGTGTTGGCGATAGTAGGAGCTGTTCACATCCGCATACCCAAGGGGTGAACCACAATGAATCATCCACCCATCACCGACATAAATGCCAACGTGCGAGATACCTTCTTCACCCGATATAGTCCCTTGAAAGAAAATCAAATCACCGGGGCGAGCTTCTTCGGGAGTGATTTTTGTGCATCGGTTGTAAAGCCCTGTTGCACCCAATCGCCCTACATCGCGTACACCGCTGGCGGCGAAAACGTAGGAAACGAAACCTGAACAATCGAAGGATGTATCAGGGCCATCGCCGCCCCAAACGTAGGGGAACCCCAAATACTTTTCCGCTTCTTCAATGAGCCGTGCGAATTGTTCATCTGCAAGGTATGCTTCGGGAATGTCATGCTTACCGTACTCCTTTAAGGTGGAGGCATGAGGATTGCCACGGAATATATCTTCTCTGTTGCCAAGGACAGACATATACATGGCGTACATTCCAACGGCTTTGCGGCTCAAAACATAAAAGGGTAGATGGGATAGATTGAAATTATCCAATGTGACGGTGCAGATGGTGTAAGTATAAGGCACATCTTCACGCACCTGATAAGGCTCTCGCGTGACCTCGCCTGTATCGGGGTCGGTTACGGTGCGGTAGTATGTTACCCATTCCGTTTTGAACCGTGTTTCGGTGGTGATGGTTTCTTCCAGTATGTACTGTCGTTCAAAGAGGATTTCCAACGTGCCATACACATCGTCTATTGTCCATTCCCTGCCGATCCGTGCAGATACCAAGCTGATGAGCGCATGGGGGTCGTGCCAAATTTCGTCAAGTTCATAGCGGTATTCATCGTAACCGGGGCTGTGGGTCGGATACCTGTCGAGCATCCGTTCAAGGTCTTTTTCCATTTGCTGATAGGCGTTCTCTGCCGCCTTAATGTCTTTATCCTCTGCGGGATATGTAGCTATCACAAAGGATTGAAGCCCTGCTTGCACCAATGGCGCACAGGAAGATAAGCCGTTCATAATCATGGCAAGCATCGCAAAGAGCAGGATTCCCATTGTAAAGCCCTTCTTGTTTTTCGTGAATATGACTTTTACCTTATCGCCAATGGAAGTCGAAACCCTATTGGCTGTACCTGCGGCTGACTTTTGAGCCATATAGCTTTTTCGGATGGCACGTTTTTGCTGCCAACGCGAATAAGGATTGCTCGATAGATTTGCTTGTCGCTGCAAAATGTGAACCTTTGCATTGTCCAGTTGCTTCTGCGCTTTATCAATCGCCCGATAGTCTTTCAATTTTCGAGCACGAAGGGAATTTTCCGCAAACTTTTCAACGGATTCGGCGGCGCTTGCTGTGCTGCGCGTTGCTACCGCGCCTACATTTTCGTTATTCTCCGTGGTATCATCATCAATATTAAGACGAGAGGGGTTAATCGCTTCATCGAAACGCAAGCGGCTATTGGCTTTCGATGGGGTCTTGCTTCTCGTGCGAGAAGGGGCAGCCGCTTTTTGCAAGGGCTTGTCGGGTGTCGGGTGAGGCGCTCTGACGAATTGCGTGGTGTCTGTCGGTGCTTTCTGAGGCCGCCCGCGCTTCTTGGGTACAGACGCTTCAACTGGCTCACTTTTAATAAATTGCAGGGAAGATGCTGTATTGAGCGTGGTATGCCCTGCCTGAAGCTTCTTTGGCCTGCCCTGCTTCTTTATATCAGGTGTTTTGGTAGGTGCATCTTCCGTAAACTTCAAGCGAGAAGCCTTTGGTCTATCACTTTGCATGAGCGTCCTCCTTGGGTTGTGCGTTATGTGCCTTTAGCTGCATCTGTCGAAAAGCGGCTTCGCTTCGGGAGTCTGCATCTGCGCTGATACGGCATAGGCTCATAGCCAAAATGGTCATAAAGACCGTCAGAAGAATGATTAAGTAAATCATGGGGCGGTACTCTCCTTTGTCATTTCATTCGGTTTTGTAGTCATGATTCTGTATAGCTCGGTTCCCTTGGGGAATTTGTCAGAGAAGGGTAAGATGATGTTGCCATAAATCAAAAGCCCTTCACCTTCGCCGGACTGCGTTACATAGGATAACTGGTGCGGGGAAATGTTGAGCTTCTTGGCGAGGATTTCTCTATCGCCTCCTGCCTGTGAGAGCAGGTATATAAAATCGCTGTTTTCAAAGATGTTTTCAACTTCGCGTGAAGCCAATAAGTCTTTGACATTTTGCGTGATTCCTGTGGGAATCCCACCCCACTTTCTGAAACGCTTCCAAATTTCGACGCTATAAGCTGCCGTTTGTTCTTCCTTCAAAAGCAAGTGCATTTCGTCCATGTAGTACCGAGTAGAACGCCCGTCTGCACGGTTAGCAGTTACGCGCCCCCAAACTTGATCTTGCACAACCAACATACCGAGTTTTTTCATCTGCTGTCCGAGTTGCTTGATGTCATAGCATACGATGCGGTTTTTCACATCAACATTGGTGCGATGGTTAAATACGTTCAAAGAGCCTGAAACATAGATTTCAAGCGCAGTGGCGATACGGGTCGCTTCCTTTTCACCCTGTTCCAGCAGTACATGGTACAAGTCACCCAAGATGGGCATATTTTCAGGAACGGGGTTTTCCATGTACTTGCGGTATACGAGACGCACAGCACGGTCAATGATGGTCTTTTCAATAGGCTGCAAACCATCGCGCCCACCAACTACCAATTCGCAAAGAGATAGGATGAAGTCGGACTTTAATGCCAAGGGGTTATCATCATCACTATAATTGGCATTGATGTCCATTGGGTTGATATGGTCTTTGGAAGTGGGAGAAATGCGGATAACCTGACCGCCGAAACGTGCGACAAGCGGGAAGTATTCACCTTCGGGATCACAAATAACCACATCGTCCAAAGTGGCAAGAATGACATTGGCGATTTCACGCTTGGCGCTGAAAGACTTGCCGCTGCCAGGTACGCCGAGGATGAGGCCATTGGGGTTTTTTAGCTTCTTTCTGTCGAGCATAATGAGATTGTTGGACAGTGAGTTAAGCCCATAGTACAGCGCTTCTCTGTGGGTTTGAAAGAGTTCCTGCGTTGTAAACGGCACAAAGATTGCTGTTGCCGAGGTCGTTAATCCACGTTGAATATTGATTTGATTAACGCCTAAAGGCAGGGAAGAAACCAATGCCTTTTCTTGTTGAAAATCCAACCGTTCCAGTGTGCAGTTGTACTTCTGCGCCACGCCAAGGGCTTGAAATACCGTGTTATCAAGCTTCTGCTTCGTATCTGCCGTATTGACAAGCAGGAAGGTGAGCAGGAACATACGCTCATTGCGGCTTTGGAGGTCTTGCAGAAGTTTTTTGGCTTCTCCGCCATAGGTGGCAAGATCAGAGGGGATTATATCCATGTCATAGCCCGAACGGACAGCCTTCTTCTGTTCTTCAATCTTGGTTTTGTCGAGTTCCGTGATTTTACGTTTGATTTGTTTGATGGCGGCGGTTTGGTCTACCGACTGAATGTGCATAGTAGCAATGAGGTTGCTTTCAATGGACAGGAAGTCCGTCAACATTCTATCGTTCAGTTCCGGCGCTAAGATTTGCAGGAAGCTGGCAGAACCCATCTTCCCACCCATGCGGAAGCGTCTGCTCTCCTTAAACTCAAAGGCCGAGGGTGCGATAAAGTCCTTTGTGGATAAACCCGATAAAGGCAGCCAATCCCATTCAAATTGGAATTTTGCCTTGTTATCCATGTGAAAGATGCTGTGCATCAAGCGTAGCCGTTCTTTGCCATTCAAGCTTTCAGCCATAACACCTAACCGCTTGAAATTATTGAGAATATCAAGCTCGATGCGTTCTAGTCGCGGCTTGGCTGTTTTGATACTTTCGGCATCAATGCCGAAAGTAAGGTGTTTCACCTTTTCCAAACCATTGTTGCCTTTGGCAAGCTGGTTTTGCAGCATTTCGGAATATTCATCGCGGATGCCATCGTTCATATCACCTTGATTGACAAGACGAATACTATCTTCAAAGGTTTCCGCATCGGCGGTGAGATTGAGGAAGGATAGTTGTACATGGACAGAGCTATCAAAGTAGTTGAGGAAATCGCACCAGCCATCAAAAATGGCTGTTTTATCTTCGTTTTGCGCGAGTTGGTAGTTGATGTCTTGGTATTGGAGGGTTTTCGTATATCGTGTACCGACAACACAAATACCGTCAGGCCAAATGCGATCATAAGGAATGGTGTCTTGTGCTGTCGCGGGTTGTTTTTCTCTTTTTCTGGCGCGTAACATGATTTCTTTCAGTTGCTTCTTTTCTTCATGGGATAGTTTTCTTTTGGGCTGTTTGGGCAATACAGTAATGCTCCTTTTTTATTTAGTATACTTGTGAAGAAAAAAGCGTTAAGGTGGTATCATCAGAAGATGATATAAGACCATGTATCACTCCCATCAAAATGAAATGTGCCGCAGGTTCTTCTGCGGCACGGGGATATTATGGGTGCTATTTACGATGTTTTTTCTTTTTGGGTTTCACTCCTTGAATAATAATCAGCGCCGCGCCTGCAAAGACAAAGACAGCGCCGATTACCATGATGGGCGTGATGGTGAAATCGACACCCGTTTGGATGTTCGGGTAGTTCACTAAACGAAGCATCTCTGTGGGTACGATGTACTTTTCGTCAATCGTCACTTGAATGGTTTCCTCCGTTAATGTGAAACCCTCCTTCGTTTCGATTTCTCGAATTGTGTAAACACCGCACGGTAAATCAGTCACATGAACGATACCGTTTTCATCCGAAACCATATCGCGGAGGGTATTGCCATTGGCATCTTCAAGCGTGAATTTAACGCCCGCCATCGGGTTTCCTTCGTTGTCCACCTTCACAAACTCGTAGTGATTGGGAATGTTTACGAATGTGATTGGGGCTGGCTCTTTCCAACGGTCATCAACGGTGAATTTGTAATCAGGCATCTTGTTGAATCCGTCGGGAATCTTCGTTTCTCGCACAATCCAATCGCCATTGTCAAACTTCGTAAAGGCAAACTCACCTTTTTCGTTACTCGTAACCACTTCGGCAATTTGGTTTGTCGATGCGTTAATCAAGCTAAACTCCACATCGGGAAGAAATGCACCGCTGGTGTCCACCTTAATGAATCGGATTCTTTTCTGATAATTCACAATCGTGGTCAACGGTTCAGATGGATTGATGAATGTGCCGTCTATTGTGATAGGGATGCGTACATCGCTTTTTACATAACCGACAAGGGGCTTGGATTCTTCGATGGTATAGTTGCCATGAGGAATGCTTTCGAAGGTAGCAACACCGTTCGTATCGGTAGTGGCGACAAACAGCTTTGACCAGTCGTCTTTACGCAAACGAAATTCAACGCCTGCAAGTGGCTGACCGTTCTCATCGTGTTTTAAGATTGAAAAACGGTTGTAATCATCGCGGATGATTTTATCCCCTGTGATGTTGCCATCTTCGTCCACTGTAAAGGTCATTACCGCTTCATTCAATGCGAATCCCGACGGTGCTAAAACCTCCCGAAAGGTGTATGTACCGGGGGTAACGGGAATATCGGGGATATGTCCGTCCTTATCGGTATAAGCGCGGTATATCGCTTTTCCGTTGCTGTTTGTCACCTCAATGAGCGCACCGGGGAGCGTGTTTTGCCCTGTAATGTCCGTCTTGGTGAGCGTGATGTTCGTGTAGATCAGTTCGTTGCATATCTCTTGCGGCAATGCGGCGCGAATAACGCCATCGTCTTTGCCTGCTGCGTTCGGTGCAAGATGAATTTCAAACTGTTCGGGATTCAGTTTCCAACCTAAAAGAGAGGATAGTTCTTTAACATAATAAGAACCATGCGGGTAAAGGCCGGAGAAGGTTAATACACCTTCTGCGTTTGTCACGCCTGTCGCCATCAAGGTATCAGCCATCAAGGTACCGCTGTCATAGCGAATGTCTGTATCATTGAAAAGCCCAAAGACAACCGCTTCGCCATGTGCTTTTTCGATGACTTGCTGAATCGTGCCATCTGTGTTGGTTTTCACTTGGGTGATTTCCTTTTCCTTGGTGAGCTTGATTTCGATTGGCATATAGTCGTTACCGATGCTCACTGTGGTTTCCACCAAAGCCGTGAGGTTATCTTGGAAAAGCAAATTTACCTCAGAACGAGCATCCGATGCGATGAAACCTTCGGGTGTTTCGGTTTCGATTAGGTAGTATTTGCCTAAAGGCAGAACCTTGGAAGCATCTGCACCTGAACCTGTCGTGGTGATGGTATCAACCAGTTCGTTTTCTGTGAACCATACGGTTCTGTCCTTACCGATGATGTCCTCGGCTGCTCGCATCTCAAATACTGCACCTTTCAGATAGCGTTCTTTGTAGACAGGCTTCTGATACTCATTACCGTAATCATCTGTCAATGCTTCAAATCCGATAAGCTGTAAGCCCTTCTTGTCAAGAATGATTCTACCCTTCACAGGGTCATTTGGGATTTTGATTTCAAGTTGATACGCTTCCCCTGGTTGATTCATATCGTCACTTCCTACATAAACACCAAAATCATCTGCCAAAATCAAATAGGAATCAGGCGATACCACTTCTTCGACAAAATACATTCCTCGTGTGACAGTTTCGGGCAGGGTTACTTCGCCCGATTCGTCTGTGTAGAAAGTATCAACAGTAGACGGGTTCGGGTAGTGGAAGGTTTGCTTCACATAGTTTCCATCGCTGTCTTTCAACTTGAAAGCGGTATTTGCTAAAGCAATCGTGTTTCCTGTTTCAGCATCCACTTTGATGAATTTGAGCCGATACCGTATTGCTTCGTTGTTGATAATGATGATTGGCGGGTCTTGTGGATCTTCCGTTCCGAAAATGAATATCTCGAAGGGGCTTTTAATAGCATACCCCTCTTTGCCTTTCACCTGTTCAACAACATATAATCCGTAGGGCAGGGGCTTTGTCTTTACATAGCCATGCTTGTTCGTTGTGAGATAATCACGCTCAAATGCACGGGCGTTTTCATAGCTGCCTGCCCTCTTTAGGTAAATGCGAAACTCGGCGTCCTTTTCAGGGGTTTCAATAATGCCCGCATCATCGTGAATCTCGTTGTCACCGAGAAATTTCACGAAAGCATACACGCCATACTTGATTTTATTGGTGACAAGCCCCTCGTAGGTGATGATGGCTTCTGTGGATTGTGTTGCCGCGCTGCGGGCATCTACATAAATTGACTTGGTGGCAGGTTGATAGCCTGTCGGCGGTGTCAATTCAATAATTTCATACAATGCGGGCCATAGCTCATCTATGATAACGGAAGCATCCGTGCCTGTTGTTTTTAGAGATTCAACCACCATAGTACCTTTAAGGTAGATAATATTGCCCTGCCTGTCCTTGATGTCCTCTGCGGCTACTACTTGAAACTCTGCACCCGTGAGAACGCCATCGCCGCGCGTTTCGGGAGCGCCGATGTTCGCGGGTTCGGGTACAGCCTTCGTTTGCTTTGCTTTCGCCGTAGCATTGGGCGTATCTCCTTCGTATTCTTCCGCATCACGCTTGTACAGCTTCAATTTTACTGTCACATGGCGATTGGTGACTTCAAGCTCTGTCGTTTTATCAGATTTAATCGTGGCATCGAGTATGATTTCTTCAAATACATAGCCCGCCGTTTCGCCACATTCTTTTACAAGATAGCGGCCTTTGCGTAGTGGTTCGGAGATGGCGATGCCCTCTTTACTGGTTATCATCGTGCCAGCCAAACCCGAACCGTACTCATCGTTATAAAAGATGTCAAACTGAACGCCCTCGACGGGATTGCCGTTCTGCCTGTCCGTCTTGGTTAGTCGAATCCAACCTTTGGCAGGTTCATTTTCCACATCAATGGTGTATGTCTTTCCATGCTCATACATTTCAATGTCAACAGAAAAGTGGTTATCTACAAAATGCTCCGGCACGATTGTTTCCTCAATGCGGTATTTGCCCCATTCAAGCCAATCCGTCATGGCAATGCCGTTTGCATTTGTGGTAATGGTTGCCACGATTTCGCCAACACCTGCATTGTTGTAGGAAGCAGGTGCAGATAGGCGAGTAACAGTGAACGTAGCTCCCGCCAGTGGTTCTTTCGTCAGCTCGTCTTTTTTTACAATGCGGATTTGCCCTGTGATTGGATCATCCGTCACATTCGCAACTTCAATCGTGGCTTGTGCTTTCATGTCGATACGATGGTATGCGGGGTCGAGTTGAAATCCTTCAGGTGCTTCGATTTCGTGAACGTAGTATTCGCCTTGTTCCACCACATTCTGCCATGTCGCTTCGCCGTTTGTGTCTGTAGTCAAAGCAGGTAGAGGGTTGCCATCTACAATACTGACAGCGGGTTCATAACCGTCACTTACTTTGGTATAAAGACCGTATTTCGCACCAACGAGAGGGATGTTTTTATGACTTGCTTTCTTGATAAAACGAATAGAACCGATAATGGGGGTGTTCGAGATTGTCAGTGTTGTATTGCTTTCCTTAATCTCGACACGCTGCTGGTTGATAGCTACTTGATAGCCTGTTGGCGCTGACAATTCTTGCAAGTAAAAAGTTCCATATCTTAGCTGTGTCCATTTCGCTTTCCCGTTTGCATCTGTCGTGACAGGCTTACCATATGCCACCCTGTCGCTGTCGTAAAGCTGAAACTGTGCATTTGGCAGCACTCTCAGATCGCCGCGGTCACGGCGCTTCGTGATTTCCAAATCGCCATAGAGGATAACTTCTTCAAAGGTGATGGAAGCCGACTTTAATTCATACGGAGCGCCATATTGGGGAATTAGCACCTTTTGAATGTCTGCGCTTGGAACGCCTACCAAGAAACTGGCTTCTTCGCTATCAGAGTTGATGGAATCCACATTGACAGTAAAGCCGTTTGTCGGTGAAGTAACCGTGATGGTATTTCCGCTTGTTGCATAATAATAGCTGCCATCTTCGCCAGCGGTATGACCTGTTACAGAACCACTTGACTTGCTGATTCTCATAAGGTCTGCGTCGGTAGTCAATGTTACTGTGCCTATGAATAAGCCGTTTGCCGATGTGACAGATTGGTTTGAAAAGGTGATATTGCCTGTGATGTTCCCACGGGCAATGCCGTTAGATGCCAGCCATCGGGCATACGCCAAGTAGACAGACGGGGCTTGGCCGCTGGCAACGTAGAAGTTATCCATATTCCAATAGTCACGGACATATTGAGAACCTTCCATTTGCTTAATCACTTCACGAATAGCAAATTGCCCTGCGACACGCGACCAGCTTTCGTTGTCTGAATCTGTGCGATCAAGAACCATGAAAGGATAGCTATGTCTTAGTACCCAAGCAATAGCATGAAGCGTCGATGCCTTGTAAATGACCTGCGAATTACCGGGCGTATTCATGTAGGTATCAATATCTACGATGAGATACGGGCCAGTGGGCTGCTGACCGCCGCCCGATTTCCTCTCACCGGGGCCGGGGAGGTTGTGTTCCAAACAATAGACCGTAAAGCCATCAAGGTAATGCGGCGTTGCATAAACCGTTCCATGTCCTGCTACCGTGGCGATTTGCTTATAGTCACTGTCTTTACCCGAACTGCCATGCACATTGTTCTGCCCAACGGAGAAAGTACCAATAGGTGCATTGATGGATTTCAGACTAAAACCATTCATCGGGCTTGCGGCTAATCGCATCAGCCCCCGTTGCAAATCAACAGGTACGCTCGAAAAGGCGTAATCAGTCACGGTGAAATCCTGTTGAGTAGTTTCTTCCGTTTCGTCTGCAAGCACATAAATGGTGCTGTAATCAGCCCATTTGAGTGAGCCATCTGCGTAGTCATCGCCAAACATATACCTCACATTGAACCAAGTACGACCATAGCTGTCTTGCTCGATGGATTCAATCTGCACGATGGCATCCTTCACGAATACGCCAAGGCACAAATCCCCTGCATATTCTTCTGATGCAGTATCATCAATGGCGATAAAGACGCGTGTCGATGTGGTGATAGCTACGAAATCGCCAACGAGAAAAGGGGACATATCAGGGATAGGGTTATCGTCAATTTGTACGATGGGTTCTTCCTGTGGTTCTTCGGGAATTTCCTGCTGTGGTTCAGGGAGTACTTCTTCATGTTCAGGAGTATCATTTGCTTCGGGTTCGCTGGGTTCTTCATATATTGGTGCTTCAGCGACTGTATTCGTCCTATGCCCTGAAACAACAAAGGCATGAATTTCTCCTTTTTCGGTAGGAATAGCAGATACCATAAGGTATTCAAATAGCTCAAAGGCTTCCTCATCGCTCAGTGTTGTATCTGTAAGAGTGTCTACCGAAATATAACCTGATATGATTTCAAAATCAGATAAAACTTCGTAGCCTGAAACAACTTCAAAGACTTCGGATATAAGCCACACTTTCAAGCTGTTTCCATACTCCCATTCTATATACTCAGTTGCTAATAAAACGGCTCCGGCATGGGTGATGGCATAGATTTGTTCATGCTCTGCCAGTTGAGGGGTATTGTACAAACTGGCTGCGCTTTTTGTTGTAACATAGGTGTAGCCATGTTCATTGATAATGTCTTTCAAACTGATAATATCATCAACAGGCAGTTCAGATTCTTCCTCCTCCTGTTCGGGTGCAGGTGCTTCTTCTACCCACTCGATTTCAGGCAGAGGGGATTCTTCCGTAATCTCGTCCAATGGTTCTTCGGAGGGCTGTTCCTCTATGGGTTCTTCGACTTCTCCATGAGGTTCTATGACATCAAGAGCGTCCGTTTCCGTTTCTTCGAGCGCTTCGACATCTGCGGCGAGGTCTGTTTCGTATGGGATTTCAGGGTCTGCAATGCTGCCCTCCTCTGCATATGTAAGCGTTGGCAAAGCTGATAATAAAATCAGCATTGACAACAGGAACGCAAGAAAGCGCCTGCCGTTCGTTCTTATGTGTACCATCTTATTCAATTCTCCTTTATGGTTATTGCTTTACAGCCATGACTACCAACCGTCCATCAACGGGGATAAAGCTGCGGTCACAGGTAATCAGCGTCAGAATATAGTCAGACGCTTTCACTTCGATGCCCGTTTCATACAGGGCTTTTGATTTTGCCCGATTCACAAAGTCAAGAAAAGCTTCATCGGAAGCGAACACTGCTGCGGATGAATCCCACTCGCTTTTATCCATATTGATGACAGCGAATACGGTGTATGTTCCACTTCGGTACATGGTGTCAAAGCGGATTGTTTTGTGCTTCAGGTAAAAGCTTTCCTTCTTATATGATAGCAATGGCTGAAACATATTCTGTCCGTTTCCGCTGATATTGTGACCGTAAACGGCTAAGTTTTTGCTTGGGGTTTCGTAATCTGTTTTGCCAAGAGAAAACAATGTGCCTACCTTATTCTTTTTTCCTGTGAAGGTGTGGCGCAGGTAGTAATCAACATCGTCCGTCAGCACGACAGGGTAATCAACCTTTGTTCCCGGCATTTTCAGCCATGCAACACAGTCCTTATTCACGGCCTGCAAAGCGGCAAAGTCAGTCCCTGTGTTACCTGTATGTGTTGCCGTTGTGTTTGTGCTTGAAACATTGGCTGCAGGGGCTGGTTCATCGGCTGGTATGATGGTTTCCGCCATTTCATCTTCAATGCAAAGAACGGGCAGCTCCTCCAGCGGCAAAGGGGTATCTGTATCGCTTTCAATCGAAAACTGAGCCACCAATTCGGCATACTCTGCTTCACCTTGCGTTATCTCGATTTGCTGTTCAAGCAAAGGAACAAGAATGGCAGATACGCCAGCCAAGATTAAAAAAACTGCCATGAGAATAGGAATCGCTGTGTTTCGTTTCTGTCGCCTACGATATATAGGGTATGCCTCCTTTTATTGTGCTTACTTGAGCTTGCTTCGCTTGGGCTTTTTGATAACGTTGCGAATCTCTTTTTCAAGCTGTTCTTGCCGAACAAGCGCGGCATATAGGTTGTTTGTTTGATAAGGTCGTTGTTTGGGTCTTAAAAACAGCGTTTGAATGATGTTTTCCAGTATCTTTTCTAAAGGCTGTCCGTTTTTTTCGTACAACGCAAAAGCAAAAAACGGTATCATGGCAATCACCATGATGATAACAGCAGGGCTTGTGCCGAACGGCTCTCTTAGTAAAAAGAAAAGCGGTACACCGATCAGTGCGCCGCACCCAAAGCAAATCAACTGCCTTTTTGTGAGGTTGAACATGACCTTGGACTTGACCTGCGTCAAATCCTTCGGTACGGGAACATATGCCATTTGTGCCTCCTTTCATATTTACAGAATAGTTAATGCGCGTTGAACACCGCTTTGCTAAGACTGCCTGTTTTGAATAATGTGAAGCAAAGCAAGACGGTATAGCCAATGCAAGTCCAAATGGCTGCGTTCAAATCCGTTTCAATGGCGATTGACTGAACCAATACAGCATAAATCGCTACGCATACGATGATGAGAAAAGCTTGAAAGCCAAGCGCAAACAAAGACCGTAGGTAGTTTTGCCCCATCTGCCCCCAATCCTTGTTCATCATGGTCGCCATAGGCAGCGGCGCTATTGAGGTAACGAGATAAACCTCTATCATGCGCCCATATACGATAACAAAAATGCAGACGGACAATGCGGACATAGAGAATCCAACAAATAGGCTTTGAAACCACATACCGAGCAGCGGCCCGATTTCCATAGCCATTAACTTGGCTTCTAAATCCACAATGACATTGTTTATATCAATGGCGGTATTGGATATGATAATGCCTGCTGCTCTGTTTACAACGCTTTGCGCCATATCGAAAACACCCATGATAATATTCCATGTGTTACTCACGATCATGACTGCGCAAGCGGTTTTGAAGAACCATTTGAAAAACAGCCACGTTTCAAAATCGTGCATATTGTTTCTCTCCATAACAAGCTGTAAGAGTTCCATCGTCATTACAATAGCGAGTATAATTCCGGCAATAGGCAGGATTACGTTATTGGACAAGTTTTGAATCATGGAAAACACGCCGCCATTCCATGATTGAGGGGTACTTCCTACCTGCCCCGCGATGCTTCCGACTTGTTGATTTACAGAATCAAACAGCCCTTGAAAGTTGCTGATAATACCGCCAACCATCATATCCTTTAGCCATGCTGTAATTTGTCCCCAGATAAAATCCAATCGGTTATCACTCCTTTCCCGCCAGCCTCCCACAAATGTGGGAAGCTGGCGTTAGTTATTTGATTATCGGATGCTTAGAACATACCTGAGAGAAGGGGAACGAGCGTAACGCCGATGAGTGCCATGCCGCCGCCTGCCATAAGCTGCTTCATGCCCTGCGATTTAGCCCCGGGATTGTCGTTGCCATAACCTTCCATGAGGTTGATACCTCCCCAAATGCCAAGACCTGCGCCAAGCGCGATAACCAGTGTTTGCAGTACATCTACTGCTGCGGAAAAAAATGCCATGTATTTGTGTACCTCCGTAAAAATATATGTAAACAAAAACCGCATTGGCATACGTTCCGTTGCGGTTTTTGGAATACCGAGTTATTCTGTTTCTTCCGTTTCAAAAGTGGTGAACCGATCTGTTGGTTTGACCTTTAGTTTTGTTGATAGAAAGCTCTCAATGCTGAAAGCGTTCTTGGGATCGGCATCGGACAGGTGTTTGTAGTTAGGATGTTGGGTGATGTCATATTTATTTGAGTAAAAAGGGCGTACACCTCGCAACTGCAAGATACACTTTGCACCGTCCATGACTGCCAGTTCATCGATAGACATGAGTTCTTTTCCCAGTTTCTGATAATTGAGGCTATGACTTGTTTCACGGCCTCGACTTTCGCCTGTATTAAAGGTGTCTATCGTTTCTTTGCCGAGGGTTTCAGCGAGTTCCTTTAATGTGGTTTTCTCTTTGCCACCAAGGAAAATACTGCAATCACAGTTGCCTATGATGGTGTCGGCATTGTCCTTATACAATGCTTTTAACTGGCTCTGTGCTTGCAAAACGAGGCAAGCCGAAATCTCGCGGCTTCGGATGGTAGCCATAAGCTTTTCTAGCTTTGGAATCTGCCCGATATTGGCACATTCATCAATAAGGCATCGGACATGGACGGGAAGTCTACCACCATACACATCATCAGCTTTATCACATAACAAATTGAAAAGCTGCGTGTAACACATACTCACGATGAAATTGAAGGTATCGTCGGTGTCGCTGATGATAATAAACAGTGCTGTTTTCTTATCCCCCAAGGTGTCCAATTCCAATTCATCATAGGCAGTGAGGTCGCGGAGTTCTTGAATGTCAAAAGGGGCCAGTCTAGCCCCGCACGAAATCAATATGCTTTTTGCTGTTTTACCTGCTGCCAGCTTATACTTTTTATACTGGCGAACGGCAAAATGCGTGGGCTTCTTTTCCTCCAGTTCCTCAAACATCAGGTCAACGGGATTTTGAAAATCCTCGTCGTCCTCTCTTGTTTCCATGCTGTTAAGCATTTCGATAAGAGTTGAGAAGTTCTGCTCATTTTGGGGCGCTTCATAATGGATGTAGCCGATAAGTGCGGTATATAAGAGCACTTCAGCCTTCAACCAAAAATCATCACCGCCCTTGCCTTCACCCTTCGTATTGGCGATAAGGGTTGTGACCAATTTCAAAATATCCTTTTCAGAATGAATATAGGAGAATGGGTTGTACTTCATGCTCTTGGTAAAGTTGATAGTGTTGAGGATTTTAATGCGATACCCTTCCTTTTGCAATAGCTTTCCGCACTCTATGATGATACTGCCCTTGGGATCAGTAATGACATATGAGCTATGGCATTGCATAAGGTTCGGCTTCAACCAAAAACGTGTTTTGCCCGAACCTGAACCGCCGATAATCAGGACATTTTTATTTCTCGCTGTCTTTGCGTCTTTCGGACGGCTATTCATAGTCAAGCGTTCGGATTGCGTCAAAATCATGTTGTTTTGAAAAACAGGGTCAATATACGGCTGTATATCCTCAGATGTTCCAAACCGTGCAGAGCCGTATTCTGTGTTCTTCCTATACTTCTTTGCGTTCTTGCCTTTCATATAAATGACAAGGCGTATCGTAGCGGCAATCACAAGCCCAATAACAAGGTCAAACACATTGAAACTCGGCATTTTGCTTTCAAATGCCAAAGCCAGCCCATCCATCAAATGCAGGAGCTTATCGCTTAAATCAGCACCTTCTGCCAATCGCCATGCTTGTCCGAGTTTGGTTGCCATAAGCCCGATGAATAGATAGGGTATATTCGTGATGATAAGCTTTTTCGTTTTGCTGTTCATCGGTCAAGCCCCTTGTGCTTTTCACGTTTAGGAGCACTTTTTAGCATTTCTTTCATTCTGCGAAGTTTGGCAAGTATGGAAGGCTGCTTCTCACGAATGGAGGTTTTCGCAGCATATTCTTTAAAAGCTGCTGTTAGGGCATCGGCGTCCTTTGCCTTAAAAAAGACCAAATACTTAGGCTTGTCGCCTGTGGTGTCCTTTTTCAAGGCATAGTTGATGCCATACTTTCGCGCTACCCGCTGAAAGGATTTGATGTTGCCATCGGTGATTTCGATGTTATTAACCCCTTGCCCCTGATGGACAAGCTTTTTCAGCGATTGCTTGCCGTGTGGATTATCGTGGGATTTTTGCTTGTTTTGCTTTCTGTGGTTTAGGTATTTTGATATAGCGTTTTTGAGCGCCCGTGCTGTCATTTTTGAGGTATTGATGACAAGCATAATACTTTTATTGTCAACTTCCTCTTGCATTGATTTCCCTCCTTTTGTGCGCTATTGGTCGTTTCTCCACGGAGGAACAACCAGTTTGATTAAGAGATATTTAAGCATTGTCATCATCGTTCCGTCTCTCCCACAAAGTAATGATTGACCTCTGCTTGTGTGTGGTGGTCGATGGTGATGGGGGCATTGAATAATGCGGTTAGCAGGTATTTTTTGATATTGCGAACCTGTGTGGTGTTTTGTTTCAAGCAGCCTTGAACGTACTGTATGTGATGGGCTGTAAGTTTTGAAAAGCGTTCCTTCACATAATGAGTCGAATACTCGCCCTCGGCAATCTGCATGGTTGATGCAGTTGAACACTGTACCTCAACCAGCAGTTCCACAATTTCGTCAAGCAAGCTATCTGCCTTGCCCTGTTCGGGGAAAAAGCAATAATACTCAATTTGTTGGCGAATATTATGCCTCGCATCGTCTATCGCATCAGGATAGGATTGATGGATATTTATTTGGTTTTTACTTAATGGGTTCGTTATGGGTATGTTAGTATTTATTTGCGTTGGATTTTCCAATATTGGGTTTTCCTGCGTTGGATTTACCTGTGTTGGATAATCCAACATAGGTTTTTCCAATATTGGTTTACCCGACATAGGTGATTGTCCGAAAGCCATGTGTAGTAACGGTTTCAAGGATTTGGCATCTGCCTGCGTTGGATTTCCCGACATAGGCTGTGGGTGCTCATAGATTACATACTCCGAGCTGCCGAGTTGTCCATTGCTGTTTCTGCTCCGATTGCGAATGATGTAGCCTGCCGTTTCCAATTCGCGGATTGCTTCACGGATTGCATCTACTCCCTCTTTGCTGATACAGGACAAGCCTTTTAATGTAAAGTCCCACGAATCGGGAAGTGATAGCATCATAGTCAAAAGCCCTTTCGCTTTAAGCGATAAATCTCTGTTACGCAAGTGGTGATTTGCCATTACCGTGTAATCCCGTGTCTTTTCCACGCGAAAAACCGCCATGTCAGATTCCTCCGCTTTCTAAATGCAAAAGACCGAGGCTGTTCGCTTCGGTCTTGCATCGTATTTCTGTGTTTATCGGTCTACTGATTGTTGTTTCTTTTCTGCCATAAATCGGCATCCTACTAGCATCTGTGGCAACTTGGATTGGTCTTGTGGTTTTTCATTGTGATTTCCTCCATAAAGCAAATAGCCGCCTCAGTTTCGAAACGGCTATCCTCTTGTGAATTTTTCTGAGTTTTCTGTTCGTTGATTGGCTAGAAAGGCAACTCATTTGGTTTTGAGGCTAGTCTGCTTGTTTGCGCATCACGAAGACCATTTTCATCATATGCATCTTTGAGCAATTCGAGGTTGATTTTGTCGACTAACTTTTTGTTTTGACTTTCGATTTTTTCTAGTAATTGCAAAGTGTCTTTCCCAGAAATATAGGTATATAGCATGGCTGCTATACTAAGGAGAATTGACATTATAGTTGAGATGACACCAAAGGCAGCTGAAGATTCAGACTTAACGAATAACAAAATAGCTGACACAGATGCTATCAATATTGCTATTGCGCCGAAGATAAAGGATGTAATTACCAAACTCTTTTCTTTGTTCTTCATAACTGATCCGCAACTGTCCATTGGGCCCCAGTTAATCCCCATGCAGGATGAAATGTATAGCCCTCTAAAATATGTTCAATTACCTTGGGTGCAATCGGACGATAAGCAAGGTAATATATTAGTTTTTGAAATATAACATCTTTCATTTCTTCAAAATTTGTGAACGAAGAGTCAGGGTTCAATTTTTGGATCCGTTTGCACTCTTTGTCGTTGCACACAACTTCGTCAAATCGAAAAATGAGAGTCATTACTAATTGAACGGCAACAAGTTCGTTGATATGCTTTAATCTCCAAATGGCCTTTTGACGCACTTCTTCTGCGCAGGCTTCATCCATTCCTTCGGTGCCCTTTATCTGGACATATTCTAAAAAGTAGTCATTTGGGTAATGAATGCTTACTGGCTTATGGCGTAACCACCAGTATGAAAGATACGCAGCAATTTTAAAGGTGTTGGGGAATGTAACATGATGTACCGTACTGTTTGTAATTTTCTGGAGTCCGATAACAGCATCAACAATTACCTCCTCAATTAACGACTTGCTAATATAGAATTTTATCGGAGATACTGGGTCAATAATAGCTTTAAGGGCGTGGAACACATCGTCATATGAATCAAGTATATTGTCTTTCCATTTTTCAGTTACTTCTTCTGTAAAATATTTAGCGTCGATAACGTCAATTCGCTTCAGATACACATAGTTGCTAGACAAGTAGTTACCTCAGCAATGCTTCAACACATGCTTTTCTGCTTTCTTTTGTAATTACAACTTCGCACGGAGCATTTGCTTGCACCATGGTATATGCTTGATGTGGAATTGCACCGATGGTGTTTCGGTTTCTTGCCCAAGCAGCTCTTATGGCAGAAATATTAGCGTCATCATAATTGCCTTGTACAGTTTGTGGATTGATTTGAGCATCAGTTGTTTCTTGGTGGTCATGCACAGATTGAGCAGGCATTCTGAAAACCTCCTTGTTAAAAGTAAGCAAATGCAAGCGAGAGTGGGGAAAGGAATAAAAGTATAGCATACTGAACAGCAAAATACAAGACTATTGTTTAGCTTTCCATTTTCTATAAGTCGTATCAAACTTGTCCTTTTTCCACACGCTCATAGGTTTATACCAGCTTTTGGGGTCATCGCCTTTTAGCAAAGCAGCGCGAGTATCTTGATTATCAAGCATCTCAAATATTGAGGATTCCATTTCTTCATCTGATTTGAAAAGTCCGATTTCTCGAGCATTCAAAGATTTCAACAGCGCGTCCTTTGCTTCCTTTAGTGTTACTTTCTTCTTTTCATTTGAGCTCATGTTTGATACTCCTTGTATGTTTGATATTTGAAACAAGCATAGAAAGCTGTTTTTATTAGTATAGCACAATAATTTAAGAAAAACAACAATCGATAAAAACAAATTGTAAAGTAACTTTTCTGTTAACAAGCGAATATATGGAAAAGTAAAAAAATAGAAAATTCCTAATATTTATTTTTTACCAATCTTTCCATTACAAGACTTTTTATGGGCAAGTTATCTTGATATTTTTTGCTGTCTTTTCTTCTGCCACTGTTCCAACAGCTTGAAAATAGTCTGTTCCATTTGCTGCGGCGTGTAGCTTTTAGGGAAATACTTTCGTAGCCTGTCATTCGGAATAGTGATTTTATCCATGTCAGTTTTCTTTTCTTCCGACATGATGGCGCGCATGACATCGGGGGAGAGCGCACCTTCTTGGCTAAATTTCTTCAAACGCTGTGCTTGGGGCAATGATGGAGTAGCCTGCTCGCTTTCAAATGCGTCTAAAAGCTGCTCTTGCTCGTTCTGTGTTAGGTAGGACAGTTCAACAGCAGGGTTAAATGCGATTTTCCTTTCGTCTACCATATCAAGGATGGTTGGAATGAGGGCAGTCAGGCGTATGAAGCGTTGTACTTGCCTCCCGCTTTCGCCATTGTTTAGACCAACCAAGTCTGCCGTTTCCAACTTCCCGACAACTTGTCGGGAAGTTGGTTTTTGCTGACTGCCCTGATGTTTCATTGCGTCCATCTTCATTTTATAGGCGAAGGCTCTTTCGCTGGGGAGTAAACTTTCGCGTTGCAGATTTGAATCAACCATGATTATTACAGCTTCATCATCGGTGAGATTACGGACAATGACGGGCATATCTTCCATTCCTGCCAACTCACAGGCACGATGCCGACGATGCCCTGCTACGAGTTCGTAGCCGCCTATATCAAGCGGCCTTGCAATGGCGGGAACCAGTACACCAAATTGCTTAACGCTTTCAACCGTTTGCGCCATACCTTCATCGTCCTTCACCTTGAACGGATGATTTCTGAACGGAAAAAGCTTGGACACAGGAAGCATCTGCACTTTTTCACGGTTTGCATCAGATTGGGATTCATCTAATGTAAAAATATCACCGTATGCTTTCAGTTTTATATTTGCGCCGTTGCCTTTCAAGGATCAACACCTCCCCGCTTAAATCTTTGTATGCCTGCGCCACTTTGCCATGAGGGTCGTGGGCGTAAATGCTTTTCCCTTCTGCGGCAGTTTCGGCGGCACGGACGGACTGCGGAATGGCTGTATCGAAAACTTTAAGGTTAGCACCATAAGTTTCACGAATCAAATCGGATATGACTTTGGTGTTATTCGTTCTGTTGTCTGCCATCGTTAAGAGGATTCCTTCAATGCGCAGTCTGGTGTTGATTTCACGGCGAACATTTTTTATTGAGTGCAATAGCTGTTCTAGGCCCTTTGCTGATAAGTAATGGCTTTGCACTGGGATAAGAACGCTGTCTGCCGCTGCCATCGCGTTCATGGTCATCATGCCCAAAGAGGGCATACAATCCAGCAGAATAAAGTCATAGGCGGGTTTCACGGTATCTAAATACTGTTTTAGAACTGTATAGCGGCTTTTCACATTGAGAAGGGATATATCCATGCCTGACAATTCGATGTTGGCAGGCAAAAGGTCAACGCCTTCGTTATTATGCAAAATTCCATCTTTCGGATTGATGGGCGCGTCCAGTAAAACCTTGTTAAGTTGCTGGGTTAGTGTTGTAGGTACTTGATCGGGTTCGGGGCAACCAAGGCTTATGGTGAGTGAACCTTGCGGGTCGCTGTCTACCAACAGAACACGCTTCCCCTCTTTGGCAAGACCGATACCTAAATTGACGCAGGTGGTTGTTTTCCCAACACCACCTTTTTGGTTGACAATAGCGATGATAGTCGCGGACATTTTTCATTTCCTCCATTCATACAGATAAGGAAACACCGCACTTCAAACAGGCAGAGTTTGCGCCTTGTTTGTAGCACGGTGTCCGAAAATAAAAAGTGAGCATAGTGCGCTCAACTCACTCAAATGCTAATAATTTGCTAATACGATATGCTGTAAGCAATAGCACTACGAGTAACAGAATGATTTCAGAAGAAAGACTGAACGCCCGATTTTACTTGATTTGCAAAACCTTTTGGTATACGATGATACAGGGTAGTAATGCATAATATCGGGATTCGGCAACTCCTAAGAAAACTCTTTGCGCTCACTTTTCGGCAACGGTGCCGTACTCCAAAATGGTCATGTTTCCGTAGCTCAGCAGGATAGAGCGACCGCCTCCTAAGCGACAGGCCGTGGGTTCGAATCCCGCCGGGAACGCCACTTGAAACGCTGGAAGCCTTGAAATTACAGGGTTTGCGGCGTTTTGCTTTTTGGACGATTTTTTCAAATTTGCTAATAAATTTGAATCTGCTAATAAATTATTAGCATTTTGCCAAAATAGTCGAACGCTCTGTTTCACATCTGGTCGTTGGGAAATTTGCTAATAAAGCTTTGTTTTACGGGTCTGCCATACTCATTTTCGAGGTCGATTTGCTAATAATGCGTTTTTCTTTGTTAGCAGATTTGCTAATAAATTAAGCCTGTTTGGTTTGCTGGATGGTCTGGAAAACCTGTACAAGTAAATTGGGGTTTTGCGAAAGCATGGCTGCAATTTGATTCGCATCTAATGCAGGAACAGCTTGTATCGCTTGTTTCGCTTCGACAGTGCGGAAACTATCGTTCTTACTTCGCTCTGATAGTGACATAGCAGTGTTGTTTCAATAAACGATAGGGGTTAATAAGCATAAATGTTATCGCTAAATCAGTAGTTCAATTCTTCTTTGCGAAGCGAAGAACCCTGAGATTCCCATAGAGTTATGTGAAAAAGTGTATAGCAAATCAAACACAGCCCATATCCATTGAAACTCATTGATATAGAGCGGTATTTTCAAATGCTATTGTTGGTTTGAAGAAAAAATCACCAGTACATTAACTGGTGATTTGTGAGAGTATTGTTGGCCTAGTTCTTACTCGTATGTTCTTGCGGGGGAGGTGCGTGTTGCTGTATCATTTCCGACATAGAAAGTTCCGGTAATTCGATAAGTTTTTCCCTTGGTGCAGGAGCTTGAGTAATCCATTGGTTTGTTGTAAATACTGACATTGCTTGCACTTGCAGGTGCAGATAGGTTTTTTACAAAAGACCAAGTGCCATTAGCATTTTGTACTTCGAGTTTGACAGAGCCTACGCTTATATCAGTTTTTGATTTTGCTGAACATGAAAATGTTGCCTTCATTGATGAGCCTAAAACGATGGAGGTCGAATTGATAATGGTGCTTGCTCGCGTTGCGGCCAAAGCTGATATAGTTGTCAAAAGTAAGATGCCCACCAATAGAATTGCGATAATAGATTTGTTCTTCAAGTTAAGTAACTCCTTTGTTTATAGAATGTATCATTTTGCGTAATGCTTCTAATTCAATTGTTCCATATACCGAATAGTAAACAGTGCCTTCACACCAAATTGCCATGACGGAATTGATGTTTGATGAAATATAGATATCCCAATCACCAATATGCTCCATATCGCCATGTTCAGCTTGCTCAAAAGTGTCTTGTACACTTTGTACATCACTAAAGCGTTTAAGTTCATATTGAAGCTCTATATCTTCGTCGGTAGATGTATATGTTGCTCTAAACATTTGATGGCCATCATACAAATAGGCGTAATAGTCACTTATTGCCCAACCTTCTGGAAGCCATGTTGGCATCGGCGGTGTAAAACCCAAAACGGCTATTGCCTCAGCTAAATCAGTAGTGTTTATCTCACGAGCATCGTCAGTTTCGCCAGCGTTCCCTTTTTCTATCAATGAGGGGTCAATTTCGTGGCCGGATACGACATATTGTTGTTCATCTTCTGTTGAGTGTCCTTCAAACCATTGAAGATGAAAAACGCCATCAGTAACAAACATAACTACAAGTATTGCAGCAGCAGTCAATACGGAATTTCTAGCTATGCGAAAGATACTACGTTTCCAAGACGAGGCCTTCATCTTCTGCTTTAGCGCATTTCTGCTTGCTTCATGGTCAATCTCAATCTTATAGCCGTATATGTCGTCCAATAACGATTGACCTGCGCGTATAAATTCAATATCAGCAGGGCTATCCGTTTTATTGAATTCTTTATCTATGGCGCGCATCAACCTCCCTTTGATTTCGGAACTCGTTAGTGCTCCTGATTGAATTGCAGACTGCATTTCTGCAATGAACTGGCGTTTTTCACCATCCATATTTGTACCTCCCTCACTTATATAGGGTTTCAGCAATAGCAAATTACATCTTATATGAAAAATTTTGTTTGTCGTATATATAGGGTTTAAGAACTAGGGAATTACATCTATATCGAAAAATTCTTTTCCGGCCTTTCGTATTCGTTTGCGTATCCTGTCTATTGCAGACCGAACTGCATTTAAGCTAAGGCCGTTTTTTTCAGCGGTTTCGGCCATTGAGTAATCCTCGATAAAATAGCTATTAAATACCGTTTTTTCAAGCACAGTCAACATTAGTAGAATTTGCTTAATAAAACATTCCAAGGTGTCATTATCAAGCCATGCTTCTATTCCCATTTTTACGGTTACTACTGCACCCGGAATGAGATGTCCCTTATCCTTTATAATGCGTTCATGATTATGATTTGCACGTAAATCATCTCGAAAACAATTCCATGCTGCATTATTAAGCCATCCTATCAAATTGGGATGATTAACCACTTCGTCATATTGTTCATACAATGTTAAAAAGGCTCTCTGCACGTAATCGTCAACAGATGAAATAAACGGGCTTGTACGATCAAGCTTATTTAGACAGTGGTTTTTCACAGCGATGTGATATTCGTCGAACAGTTTATCTACGATAAGTTGCCGTTCACGTTCTGACATTACATGATTCTCCTTTTGTTTATGTAATTATACGCTACGATTTATCGACAAAGATATAATGCTCGTTTGCAACTTAAGTTATCTTTCAAGGTGCTTCGATATTGTGCAGCAGGTTTCATATAGAGTTACCAGCATCTGTTCTGAGCACCCATCCAGTAGCTGGTTGAAGGCCTTTCTTTGCTCTGTGACCGAGGAGGTTCCAGTATCAGATTGTCCCAATTTGGAATATGAGCCAGCGACAATCCTATCTACACTTACTTCTGTTATATCGGCAAATTGCAAAGTCGGGATAGGCTTATTTTATTGGTTCCACCCTCAATGGCTGCATAGTAATTGACACTCACGCCCATTGTGGTTGCGATTTCGCTTTGGGTTAAGTCATTTTCTTTTCGTACATCCCGCATATGATTTCCGATGGTTTTATAATCAATTTTGTCTTTTACTTCTTTTGATGATATTTTATCCCCATTATCTGCTTTCATCAGCACAACCTCAATTCATCAAATTCCAAGCTTGAAAAAACCAATCAACAGCTGTTTGTTTCAAGCGATATATATGTTTTATTGTAACGTGATGATGAATATTATTAAATCAAGCAATGAGTATAAACATATAGTTATAGATTTTGATTATTCTTGCATAATACGATAAAAAACATTAAAATTTTGTTACTGAGATGCATTTTTACGGTTTTGAAACCCTGAATAGATGAAGGTAAGAAATGGTTGTAAAAAAACGCAAGAAAAGGAGTAGATTTTAGTCAGGTGCGATAGTAAAACTCGATGCCCAATTTGTTTTGAAAGGCGTTGGTGATTTGATTTACTCATACAGTAACCAAGAAAGATTCATAGAGAAATTATTTGAGGCGCATTATTCAAATCTTGAACAGATGTGTAGACGAATGCTTCATTTTGATGATCGCTATTTAGATTTAATAGGTGAATGTTTGCAAGAAACTTATCTTCAAGCAGTCGAATCGTACGAAATACTTCAGAATCATCCTGAGCCTAAGGCGTGGCTGTATAAGGTTTGTATCAATCGCTTGATTCCGTACGCAAAATTGCAACGTTCGCAGCAAAAGCATTTCCCATATTCGCTGGATGCTCCGAACGCTGTTGAACCTGCTAGTACCATTGATATCGCTGAACAGATAACCGAAAAAGATGCCGCAGAAGAAATGATTGAGGCAATCAAGGCTACTCTAAGTCCCACTGAACTAGAAGTATTCAATGCCCTCTTTATTGAAAATCATTCAATTCCCGAAATTGCTGAGACAATATTGCTTTCTCAGGGGAACGTGAGAGTGATTATTAGCCGTATCCGAAAGAAGGCGAGGAACTTCGTTAACAACAATTTTTTGTTTTTGTGCATTTTGATTGTAACAATTCCTGTACATGTTTACTGTACTAAGTGAAGGGAGTAATTTTAATGAATAATGTTAATGAGTCGTTAGAGCCACAGATAAGCGCATTGGTGTTAATGTGGCGAAATGGTGAATTGGCTTCTGAAAAGTTGCAAGGCTTATTAGCAAAAGCCGTTGAAATAGAATTGACAAAGCCGGACGATGAAATCAGTATGAAAGTTGTTGAATATTGTGAAAGCGTCTTATGGGAGCTGCAGGGAAACGATCTTCAACACGAGGCCAATCATAAAGATGAGATTTGGAAAGTTGTTCGGCAGCAGTTAAGGAAAAACCGTTCACTCGCACATAAACATAAAATCGGGGTTGCGTTTGGGCTGGCAATGCTGATTGTGATTGGCATGGTCGTACTTGAAAATGTACTCCCCAATGGATTCGTTTCTACTTACAGTACCCCGGATGAGCAACTGTATATAGTGGAAGGAAAAGAAACAAGAGTAATCCTCGTACCTTCAGCAATGGCATCTCTTGGTGTAGATGAAGATTTGAGCATACAGACAACAAATCTTGATGAAATTGATGCATTTTTTGGATTTAGGCCACCAATGCCTCAGACGTTTCCGACTGGCTGGAAGATAGCTGAATATGAGGGACATATTTCACAGATAAAATGGACGTTTATGTTGATTCTTTTCAGTGATACACAAGACTATCACACAACCTACCAAATTACTGTAAATACCACATACAAGGATATTGGAACAGCGTACCATCAAAACGAAGCAGGAAACATAGTTGAGTTACCTAATGGATTTAGTGGGTACTTGAGTTCCAACATGGAAGATACGTTTATCACGTGGCAAGATGGTTTGATAAGCTACGACATTTCAGGACCTATTTTAGCTGATGAAGTATTGGTGATGGTTGAATCAATAAAATAAAGGAGTGTTAATCATGCGTAAGACAAAACTATTTCTAACTATTCTTTCTGTGACGATGATCTTGTGTCTTTGTGGCACTGCGATGGCACAAATTGTTTTATTCGCAAATTCCACGTTTAAGTCAAGCTCGGTATCGCTAAACTCCTCCGGAACTGCTACTTTTTCCGCAGCAACGAGAATAAAATGCAATTCGATAAAGGTAAACAGCAGTACATTACAAGTCAAATCCGGATCAAGCTGGAGCGATGCAAAAGCGTTGACCGTACCCGCTGCGGCAACAAACTGTTCTTCTTATCAAAAAACGAAAAGCTATGGTAGCGACATGACTTCAGGAAAGACCTACCGCATTAAAGCGGTTTTCAACGCCGATGGGGAGACTGTCACTTGCTATTCGGGAGAAATTAGTTACTAGCATATCAGCACGGATTGCGACAATGGAGTTGTTTCACAATAAAGTGAAAGCTTCGTTCTTTATTGAAAATATGGACTTCGGGAAAGCCTTAACGCTATAAGGCAGCGTTCAATGTTAATAGCCATACCATTGCTGCTATTCAGGCGAAATAACCTACTAAGGTTTACTCAATCTACTTGAGACAGCGGAGCTGTTGCATATAAACAACGCAGGTGATGCTATCGCTTATAACAAATGGGAGGTGAATCCAATGGGCTAGTACTAATGCAAATTGAGTATCAATGGATTGCGCGTTTCAAGGCACGCTCAGAAAATGACATGCTCTTTTTGCTAGAACAGTTTCTTTTTTCAACATAAAAATGATTGGAGACGAATAAACATGACAAAAAAGATAACTGCACTTGTCCTGTCCTTAGTAATGATTTTTTCATGTATGGTTGCATCAGCAGGAGTAGTATCAGGCTCCGGTACCACCAATGGTGGCACACTTGGGAAAACAGCGGTGTCAGCTACCATGACTTACACAAACAGCACATCCGCAGGTGGTGATAAAACAGCAGGCAAGACAGAATCTGATGCCGCTGGATCGTTGGGTGTAATGCCTGTAATTTGGTACACTGGTCCAAAAGGAAACGGTTCGAATTCAGATTCTGTAATCAAACCAAATACGCGAAGTGTTTCAACAAGCGTAAAAGCCCCCTCAGCATCTCATGGTTATAAATCAACATCGGGTCATAACTATGTAAGTGACAATTACGGGTCATGGGGTAAGGGATTAAGTTACACCTTCTAAAACTACAATCCGCCGATGGGTCTTTGCATCCATCGGCTATTTTACTTCGGAAGGGGGGAATATCATGAGAAGAAAAACAATGTACGCATTTTTTATTCTTTTTTCGTTTATTTCTCTTTGTACATTACCGAGCTATGCGCAAGAGAAAGTTGATTTCTGGTATGGTTTATCGTTTAAAGCTAATGATTCCAGTAATTTACCCAAACCTTCAGTGCCGTTCAATATGGCTTATGACGGGCTTACGGTTACCATTGATAACATGACAGAAATCGATGATTCGCTTATGATTTTATGTGTTGCGGACATGAAAATCATTCCATTTTCATGTGAAAATTCAGCATCTAAAAAAGTACATCAATTTGATATTAGCGGCATGGAATCGAAAGTGCTAGACATTAAATTCGACGACAGGATCCTTGCAAAAATCGAAAAAGAAGCATTTCCTTTACACTTTATTTTAATCGGGCTATTAAACCATTTTCCCAAAAACGAATTTGACAATATGTTGTTTTACGGATTGACGACATCTCTCCCCATAAGCGGAAATGAAGGGAAAATTAATAGTAATAATCAACCTGTAGCAATAGCAAATCGCCCACTACAAACAGGAGAAGAGGAGAAATACTTAAACCACTTTGGATTTTACAATAAAGAAACAGGAACCAAGTTTCCTATTATACACAATAGTGTGTCTAGTAATGTTGAAATCCTATTTTCTGTGATAGGTAATACAGATCAAGCCATAATTTTATTTTTTTTGGACAACGAATTGATCCCGATTGGAGAGGATGACGGGTTGAAATTTCAAATGAACCAAGGGTATGCTTTTGATTTTGCTCTTAACCTTAATCTTGCCAAAGGGGTGCATCAGTTATATGCGCTTTACGTACCTTGCACCCAAGCTGCTGATGCGTTTAATACTTCCGAAAAACTTGTTATAAACATCCCATAGACTTTGAGGAGGCGTGACGAATGAAAACAAGAGCGATATTGCTTATCACTGCTATCTTGATAGCTTTCTTGTTTACCACAGCACAAGGTGCAACAGCGCCTGTATCTGACGCGATTTTCGCTGATGATTTTGCTATTATCAACGATGATTTGCTTATTCGAAAGGACAATAACTACTTTTTGAGAAGTGTTGACGGCCTCACGGCAGAATTATCCAATGCATCGGCACTGCAACCGGTGATAATCGATAATCTGGGGTTCGATTGGGATACAGGCATTGTTTATCAGCCGCAAATTGAAAACAAGAATGAATTGACGTGGGTAATAATAGCGGAGACTGATGAAGAGCTTCTTACATACATGCGAGATAGTCATGACCTGGTCTTTGTAAACAACGCTCTTTTTTTATCAATTCCAAATTTTGAACATATGGCTATAGGCATCTACCAATACTCATTTAATAATCACTCATTGAACCAACTAAACATAACCGGCGCTCATACGATTGCCCTTTACGATGAGGCCAACATTCTTATCGCTTGTTATGATGCTGAAAATAAAAAACACAAGCTGTACATAAGAAACGCAACAACAAATGAACAGTTTTTGTGGGGTGAAATGAACAATGTCTTACCGGAACAGATGGCCGGATTGACCTATGATAAGATGAACAAGTGCGCCTATTTTGTATTGGATAGCCATGTATACCGTTGGCATAAAGACGGAGAACCTGTCATTATCGGCAATATTTCGAGCAATACATCAGTAAAGAACGCAGCCGTCACGTCAAATGGTGAATACTGGTTGCAGGATAGCAAAAGATTAATGCCATATTCTTTGGAAACATATTCTCCTAAAAGAACGCTAACCATTGCAGGTGAATACTATTCAGGCGATCTGAATCCACAGTTTGCTGATATGTATCCCGAAATCACAGTGAGAAATTTGAAAAATGAATTCTATACAATGGACCAAATGTTGAACGATTTGACAACACGGCAAGCTACAGCAGACATCCTTATTCTCAATGTCTCAAGCGGCATATACTCGGCAATGGTAAACAAAGAATTTTGTGTCGACATGAAAATGAGTGGAAAGTTAAGAGAGTTCACACAATCACTCTATCAAATCTTTCAAGAATGGACGATTTCGGGCGATTCAATATATGCTATACCGATTGAAATTTACCCGGAGGTGCTTATTAGCATAAATGAATCTCTCATGAAAGAGCTTGGTATAAGTAAGCCGGAAACCTATCAACAACTGCTGGCCCTCTATTCGGATTGGGATAACATCAACAACGATTATTCGACCCAATATGCACTCTACGGTTCCGGCTTTGCTACGGGAAGATCTTGGATTTTAAATGATTTCACGAATATTTACATTGCTTCCTTAGCAAAAGATGCTCCCTTGGATTTCGAAGCGCCGGTCTATTTAAGTACGCTTTCGTATCTTGATAACATATATATGCCACCGTTGCCGGATAACAGAAATTCAGATGAAAGTGAGACACTGCTGATTCACAACTATCCGCTGTTACCCTCAGATATGGATAGTTTCATGGCACGCAATGGTTTTGCAGCCTTGCCGTTAAAAGTAGCTGCCGACTATGAGGCGGCTATTCCAACTTCACTCATCCTGATGGTCGTAAATGCCGCATCATCCAATCAGGATATTGCAATCAAGTACATAGAATGCTTAGTTGACAATTATCCCGCACAAGCTCGGATTAAGTTTGTCGATAGAACAACAGAACCTATAGAAAACGAATCATACGCTGACAATCTAAGTGTTTATTGCGGTACCAAAAACGAAATCGAGAGAATGCTTGAACAGGCAGAGCCCGAGGATGCACAATCACTCAAAACACAATTAGCCGATGTAGAGCTTGCCATCATTGAAAATGAAACAATGCGTTGGTTCATATCCTCGAATGACATCCAAAAGTATCAATCATTAATACCCTATATTCGCATTTTGCCGGGAATCGGTTACTCATATTTTTCGTCGTTACCAAACTTACAAATGCTATTATATGAATACGAAAACGGCAAAATTCCTGCTGAAACATTTGCAAAACGGCTCAATTCCATTCAAGAGAGAATTAGGATGGAACGAGAGTAATAAGACTTGATATTGCATGTCAAATAGCACTGATTATGTACACATATTCTCCGCTTTCTCACGGGTCAATTCTCTGGCGTTTGCTTTCATACTAACTGTCCAACTTACATGACACGCCGTGTTCAACTTCATCGCTGTAATCAGATTCTGTATACGAAATGAAAAGGGGAAATCTCGGGCAGATTCGATAAAGTTATCTTGGTTGTATGGTTCATAGAAGGGAGGTGATCTATAATGACAAGTGAGCAGATTGTCGAATGCTACCAAGAAATCGAACAATCGTTATCAAGGTATGCTTTCAGCAGTTTGCAATGTGTACTGGATGTTGAGGATGTGCTTCAAACGGTGGCTTTGAAAGCGTACTTACATCGAGATTTTCTCACCCCAGAGTTCTTTTCGCAATGGATGTTCCGAGTTGTGCGTAATGAATGTGTTGACATGATTAGACGCAGAAAAAAGTATACGACATTAAGCGATGCTTGCCTAAGTGTGATGGAAAGCGGATCTTAAGGGGAGAACGTATCACAAGGACTCTCCACACCTTCAGGTAAGCTGTCATGGCTGTCATCAAGAGATGATACTACTACTATATTGCCTATGTTGCATAATTGATATTAGTGTGAAGCAACGTTTTTCTTTGTTCATATTCCCTTATTGAAACAAGCTCATCTGTACTGGCGTAGGAGCACTTGCAAATCCTGCTTGTAGAAGGGAGAATAAAAACTGTTATTGGACACATGCGAGTAGCTCTTATTCGGCACGCCCCCGGGCATAAAAAGCACCCCCATTGTTTTCAGTATACGATACTGTCTGACAATGGGGGTACAGTTCATTTCCCCGTCGAGCTCTTTGCGTTTCAAAGGTTATTTCTTCAATACCACTTTCTTAAGAAGCATCGTCAGTTCCTTTTTGACATTGGCATTTATGATCGGGTCGCGGTTGGCGGCCCATTTCGCTTCAAGGGCAAAGAGGCGCTCCGCATCCTCCCTTGTGACGTTGCCCCGCGCCTGCTCATCGTGCATCCATTGCCTGAAGGTGCCGATCCACTCGTCCTTGCAACCGATATCCTCGGGGCAGCGCTCGATTTTATCCCAATCGAGCCTGTCATAAACAAGGCGGATGTTATCGGTTTCGGGC
>JGI994J12354_10000731_pt1 | contig 32922 bp, 36 predicted proteins | sample IntmicLarv3ML3BL_FD_12354 | JGI IMG/M metagenome (IMG submission 12354) | reverse complement strand
CCGAGTGACGATCCCAGGGGCGGACCTGCGGAGGCCTTGCCTCCATCTACTAATGCCTCAACAGTATCTACCATTTGCTCATTTCTCCTTTTCAACAACTCTTACACTGTCACCTTTCACGGTAACAGGTATGGGGACCATCGCCTCGATCAACTCGACGGTGATCTCCTCTTTACCTTGATCAATATGCTGTACTCTGGCTATCTCGCCTTTGAAGGGGCCGTTTATCAATTCGACTATGTCCCCTTCCACGATACCCACGACAGTGGAAACAGGGATCAGATAATGTCCTATCTCCTCGATGCTCGTCTCTCCGTCCACGAAGGACCGCGCTTTCCTGATGTCCCTGGTCTTCTCCCTGAGGCGGTCTGTGTTCATTCCTTCGACAAACACATATCCTCTCAATCCGGCCGGGCTGAATATCGCGTAGATATCCTTCTCTCCGAGATTTGCTTTGGACATCAGACTGTCCGCGACACTTTTTTCTTGGTCCATCTGCGTCTTGAGGACCAATATCGATTGTTTTGCGACAGCTCCGAAATTCATCGACGACGATCCGCTTTTGCTGGATGCGTCGACTGTTATCTTCACTTCATCGGCATATCTCGCTCCTTTGGGGCATATGACCTCGAGCTTGAGACCTTTCGGAGCATTTCCGTGCAGGTCCACATCAACCTCGTTCCTTGAACGGTAGTTGCTCCACAGCTCTCCTCCGGACGAATCGTACAGAGTGACGTTCCACTCCGGTGCATTATCCGAGTCGGGGCCGGTATCTATGTCGACCTTCATTGCTACCGACGAAGAATCCGATTCAACCTTGAAATTCCAAAGCACCATGCTGCCTGCGTGCACATCCTTGGTACCGTCTTCTCCGGTCATGCGAGTGCCCCCTAACATTGTATTAGACATATCGGTCACTCCACGCTCTCAAAAGTAAGTAGGAAGATAGGTCATGATCCACATGATGGCAAAGCCTACTGCACCCAAAACCACTATTCCCAAAGCTGCGATATAGCAGGTTTTCTTGTACTCCTCTCTTGTAGGTGTATGGGCCATTTTGAGGATCCTACCATACTTTCCTCTCCCAAGGTTCCTTGACCTGGACTCAAGATTGTCTTGGATCTCCTCTGCTCTTGCCTCTACTCTCATTTTTCTCCTTCCTATAATATACCCAGTACAGTATCTAGGTATTATATTTTGCTCTTTCGTTACCACTGGAGATAACAAATGAACAATATCCCCTAAAAAGGAGTTCTATTTTAAAGGTTTCGGTGGTTCAATTTTCCGAAATGCTCGTATCCGTTTTCGCAAAACGCTTCCACACGCCACTCAATACCAAGTACAAAAGTGCGATCATTACGATATTGCGGATCAAGATCACCATCATCCCGACATCATCGAACACCGGTCCCTGAGATAGTTCGATATTCACCAGATAATTCAACTGCGTTAACGCCTCTGCAGCGAGAAAGAGGATCGTGATCCATTTCTTCAGTACGCGGTCCAACGGCATAAGCAACAGGAACAGCACAAACGGGATCAGCCATATCATGTACTGCGCCGAGAATACCTTCTCCACCAAAACGAATATCGCCACCGAAGCGAACATTGTAGCCCCCAACAATATCATTCGGTTGCTTTCGTTACCGAAATCGCGCTTATTGTTCCGAGCGCTAAGGTGCGCATACACGATGTAAAGGATCACCAACATCGCTATCATCAAAGGCGTCAGATACGGAGATACAGCATCCGGCCATGCCCCGATCAGATTGTCAGAGAAATAACTGTAGACAACGGTAACGGACGTCAACCCCAATATGGCGGCAAAGGATATCACTGATGCTGCCGTGGATTCGATCTGCAGCGGACGATTCATGTGGTATTCCGCGAAATTGAATATCGTATCGGATCCGAACATCATTATCGGTAACACGATCGCTGCTACCAATCCGAAAAATATGATCATACCTTTCAACGCATTCTTCCATTCTTTGTTCACGAAAAGTAACGTGAGGAATACGGGTACAAGCACCGCAGGATACAGTTTCGTCATCATCGCGATGCAGAGTATGATCCATACCCAAACGTATCTTTTTGTGACAAAACAATACACGGCCAACATCGTGAAGACCATAGGGAAAATATCATATCTGTCAACGACGAACTGGAACATAACAAGCATCATGACCGAATATGCCAGCATCGCAAAATACGGATTTTGTTCAAACCTCTTGGCCAGTTTTCCCGCCAATATCAGGCCGATCACGAAAAAGACATAGGTCTCGATAACGAACAGTATGATATATCCGTCAGAGGTCGTGGCAAACAACTTCGGGATCACCATGAAAACCGATGCACCCGGCAAAAAGTTGAGATTGGAGATCGACCCGTTCAAAAGGTCCCTTGCATATTCGAAATAGGTCGTACCGACCTCCGATCCCATTTCGGTATAATTCATCAACAAAAGATACACTATGGATACTACCCCGAATATCAATCCGAAAATGACCGTTTCTTTTCTGCGACCGTCCGATAAACATCTCAGCAACATCGTATGTCTCGACAAGAACACAGCATCAGGGGTATAAAAATGTTGTAAGCAAACGATGACAAAGGACGTTCCTTCGCTCATTGATCCGTACTGTCTACCGGGTCTCCCAACAATTGTCTTCTTACACCGTTCGCCACCAGTATCAACAAGGCTATCATCAACAGATTCCTTGCCAAGACGATGAGCATCCCGATATCATTGAACTCCCCCTCGTATATCCCGACATTCACCGCGAAATTAAGTTGGGTCAGGACCTCTGCCGCGATAAAGATTATGAGCATCCTTCTTTTGAGGATGTGATCTATGGGCAGGATCAGCAGGAACAATACGAAGGGGACGATCCATATCATATACTGAGCGGAAAATACCTTTCCGACGATGACAAACAACGTAACCGCGGCAAACGATATCATCCCCAATGCTATCATTTTGCTGTTCTCGTTGTATCGTCCGGATTTTTTCAGTTTCAGCAGAAGATATCCTCCGAAAACATACAGGATCAACAAAGAAGTTACCATCAACGGCGTCAAAAATGGTTCGACAGCATCCGGCCACGCACCGAGTAGATTGTCCGACTGAGATGCTCCGAACTCCGCCCAGACCTTGGTAAGCCCCAATATTGCCGCGAACGAGATGAATGATGAGGCTGTGGATTCTAGCTGTATCGGACGATCCATATGATACCCGAAGAAATATTGTATCATGTCCGATCCCAAAAGGAATATCGGCAATGCGATCAACAGTGCCGTTATGACGTATATCGCCACTCCCTTCAGAGCGCCTTTCCACTCTTTGTCCACCAGATATATCATGAGATACACGGGCACAAGCACTGCCGGATAGAGCTTTGTCATCGTGGCCACCGACAATATGAGCCAAGCCCACGCGTACCGCTTTGTCATGAAGCAGTAAAGCGAAAGCATGGTCAGTACCATCGGGAATATGTCATATCTGTCGAGAACGAACTCCAGCATCAGGAGCATCATCACAGTATATGCCAGCATGGCAAAATATTGACTGTAGTTGAACCTTTTTGCAAACTTTCCCGCCAATACCAATCCGATGATGAAGAACACGTAGGTTTGAGCCACGAAAGCCACCTCATATCCCCCCGGAGTATCCGCGAAAAATCTGGGCACGGTCAAGAACACAAGTGCAAATGGAGGATACTCCACATCGGGCAATATGCCGTGTATGATCGCATCCGCGACCGCAAAATGATTTGTCCTCACTTCGGAATTGATATCGAAATGCCCTACCACCAGCAAGAAAGCTACAGAGGCTATCGCAAACACCAGTGCGAATAGACATATGTTCCTCCTTTGTCCGGTACAACGGGTCTTCATCATTCTATAACCTCCGAAGGAGATAATATACCTATGGAATTATCTTCAGAAAGGACTTCCGCGGAAGAATTAAAAGTTTTTTCATGACCCCTACCCAAGTATTATATATAGGTTATTAGTTGGTCCGAATGTCCTTGCACGGGGTGGTATGATGGAAGAAATTTTGTGCAATGTTGAACTGGTAAAAGAGAACAATGATTTTGTTGCAAGAATTCAGAGCGACCTTGGTGGAATGAGAGAATACAAGTCCCCCAATTTCGAAGAAGTACTCGAGCAGTTGGTCATTGATCTTCAGGAAGAGTTCGAATCAATCTAAACAGGTGATTGCAGTGGCAGTAGACAAGGTAAAACAGGTCGTAGACGTTCTAGAGAATCTTGCGGATGATACTTCCGTTCCAAGAAACATCAGGAAAGGCGCCTCCGACGCTAAAGTAAAACTAATGGACACCAACAATGCGATGGATGTCAGAGCAACGAACGCAATGATGATCTTAGACGATCTTGCAAACGACCCTAACATCCCGTTACACGGAAGAACTCTGATCTGGAACGTAATAAGCCAGTTGGAAGTAATAAGCAGCGGTCAGTTCTGACCCTCTCTCTTACCATATTCTGCCACTATATTCAAAAAATTCCGGAATATTTCCGGACCATTTTCAGTATTTTCAACTTCAGGGTGGAATTGCACCCCGTATATCGGTCTGGTCGATGACCTTACCGCCTCTATCGGACACGAAGGGGACATTGCAGTCACTTCGAATCCTGCCGGGATCACTTTTACCTCATCATTGTGGGATGCCCAAACGTTGAATTCCGACGGCAGACCTTTGAAGAGATCATCGTGCGACAATACTTTCAATTCCACTTTACCGAATTCAGGTGTGTTCCCCGGACCGAGTTTTCCTCCGAAGTGTTCAGACAGGAACTGCATTCCGGCACATATCCCCAGAATCGGATATCCGGCCCGATCGAGATATTCGCCGTTCTTCCCCATAAGGTCCGCATCGGATGCCACATTGGGCGATCCTCCCGAAAGGATCAAACCGTCCAGATCCTCAATGTCATGAAAAGGTGTTGTGTTGGGTACGATCTTCGTATCAACGCCGAGATATTTCAGGACACGCCATTCCCTGTGCGTCCATTGACCTCCGTTGTCGACTATGTACACCTTCATCGGCGGATTATATTCATCGATGATATAAAGATTAGTGATTATTGCTATTGTTTTGTTCTTCGTCCCAGGTCGTTTGAACATCTGAATTAAAAAAATTCTACTGGTATGCTTATACGTTGTTAAGTTTCAAAAAAAGATGTTTCCAGGACGGATTTTGCATCCGTCCTGTTTGTTTTTCCTGTGTCAAGCTACTTCTTCTTCAGGTAGATCCTTTGGTTTGAGAATATACTTGAACACCATTGCCGCGAGGACGGCACCGACCAACGGAGCAACAATGAACACCCAGAGATCTCCGAGCGCGTCTCCGCCCGCGAATAATGCGGGTCCGATACTGCGGGCGGGGTTCACCGATGTACCGGTGATTGATATACCCACAATATGAACGAACGTGAGGGTGAGACCGATCACGATACCCGCAACGCCCGCCTTGGTCTTGTCGGATGTAACACCCAAGATCGTAAGGACGAATATGAATGTCAATATGATCTCGATCGCGAGTGCGGCTGCGATTCCTCCCGCATCGGGTACACCGTTGGAACCGTAGGCCCCGGTCATATCTATGACACCAAACTCGGTCATCATAAAGAGAAGCGCAGCAGCCACTATGGCTCCGGCTACCTGTGCGATGACATATCCTATGAAATTGATCTTACTGATTTTTTTATTCAAAAGCATGGCTAACGAGACCGCAGGATTGATATGACATCCCGAAACACTGCCGATCACATAAGCCATCGCCACTATCGCAAGTCCGAATGTAACGGCGACCGCAAAAAGTCCGCCACCTACATCGCAACCGAGAACCATTGCACTGCCGCATCCCATAAAGACCAGGACCAAGGTTCCGATGAATTCTGCAATATACTTCTTCATGTTTTTCTTCACTTCCATTTTCTGACTTCACTCCTGTCCTATAACCATACAGGAGATTTGTTGATTATATCGTACACAACGCGACCGTTACGCCTTTCGTAATCTCGGTATGTGTATAGATATAGAATCCGAAATATCGAGTGGGATTTTAAAGTGTATGGCTGTTGGATAATGCAAGCATCGATTTATTCACAGTTCAGAAATTGTTTTGAATATATCATACATCAATCGCTGCTTTTTGTGCACTGTATTAAATATTCAATTAGAAGATTTATTTCCAATGTCAGAGAAAGAGCGTAAGAACGGATTCCGGATCCTTTCGATCTGTGCACAGTCGATCATGAGCATCATGCTGATCGTATCCCTGCTCTATCATCTGATGGACTCGGGATTGCCCAATGTCCTCGGTTATGAGATAATGGTGTTGATAATCATATTGTATTGTATCATCGCCTTATATTCCTGTTTCAAGGGTAAATCGGTGGTGATCCTCCTCATAGGTGCAGTGATCTACTTTGTGGTCGGCACACTCGATCTGTATTTCCCCAACGGAATGACCATCAGTCTTGTGCACATACCTGCGGAAGAACTCGTTATAGCCAGATGGTTCATACTTCTTGCTGTCGGAAATATCGTCACGGCGATACTCACATATCTCGGCAATAAGAAAAAGGAATACATCCTCGATATTTACGGGATCATTTTCATCGCTGTCTATGCTGTCGCGTTCGTAGGATTATTGGTTCTCATGGGATACCCCACGTTGAACTTCCCCAACCCGGTGATCATTTAAAATCTGAATAAGAGGTTTGGATTAACGTTTATCGGGGGATCATTCCCACTCGATCGTCGCGGGAGGTTTGTTCGTTATATCGTAGACGACCCTGTTGATCCTGTCCTTCATCGTGTTGGTTATACGCATCGATATCGTATCCAGAACATCTAACGGTATCTTCGAGTATGTTGCCGTCATCCCGTCGATCGAAGCCACGGCACGTATGACCACTGTCTTACCGTAAGCTCTCCGGTCTCCCTGCACCCCGACCGACCTTGTCGGCAACAGAACCGCAAAATACTGCCAAGGCAGTGTCATTTTGCCTGAATCGGACGCTTTTCTTATCTCATCCTCAACGATAAAACAGGCCTCCCTGACGATCTCGATGTTCTCGGGAGTAACTTCTCCAAGACATCTGACGGCCAACGCAGGCCCGGGGAACGGTTGTCTTTCGGATGATCTGACCTTCAGCAATCTGGCAACCTCTCTTACTTCGTCTTTGTAGAGATCCCATAGAGGTTCTACCAGGGTCATGTTCATTTCCTTGGGCAGTCCACCCACGTTATGATGTGATTTTATTGTGTCTCTTGTCCCGTCGCCGGATTCGATCCAGTCGGGTGCAATGGTACCCTGAACAAGGAATTCCGCTTTGAACCCTTTGGCTTCTCTCTCGAACACTCGAATGAACATCTCGCCTATGGCCTTCCTCTTTTGCTCAGGGTCGATCACATCTTTCAATGCAGAGAAAAATTCGGTACTTGCATCGACTATCTTGAAATTTATACCCATTTCTACGAGCATGCTCCTGACTTCTTCGGTCTCCCCTTTCCTCATGAGTCCCGTGTCGACGAACACCGCAAGCAGCCTGTTGCCAACGGCTCTGCTCGCAAGCGTTGCGGCGACCATGCTGTCCACTCCTCCCGAACATGCTATTATCGCGTTGCCCGTTATCTTGGAGGCCATTAATCCGACCGCCTCATCTACAAATTTCTCTGCATTAAACATTTGAACACACCTGCTCTGAATCCGCAATGACCTTCTCTGCCATCTCTTTTCTGTAATCTTCGAGTTTCTTTCTCAACTCCGGGTCACTGATCCCCAGTATCTCCACTGCTAAGATCGCAGCATTGTCCCCGCGGTCCAGACCTACAGCCGCCACAGGTATACCAGGAGGCATCTGTACGACCGAAAGCAATGCATCGAGATTCACGTTTCCGCTGACCGGCACCCCTATGACGGGTTTGCAGGTGAACGATGCCACTACGCCGGGAAGGGCCGCAGAAAGTCCTGCGATAGCGATAAAAACATCAGCATCGGAATTCTTTATGATCTCCTCCACTCTGTGAGGCGTTCTGTGGGCGGATGCCACCGCTACCTCCCTTTCGACCTTGAATCTATCCAATATCGTCAGTGCTTTTTCGGCTACCGGGAGATCGCTTTTGCTCCCCATTATCAACAAGACCTTTCGCATCAAAAAGGCGACAGAATGAAAGAATAAAAACCCACCGTAGAAAACAATGGAAGGTAAAGAGTTTGAAATGCGTTATTCAACTTTTCAGAACAACGACAAGGAATATACCGATGGCAACAAGTGCGCCGATGACCACCGCGATCAGGTCGATGAGTGCATCGTACATCACATCCCATGCCTCAACGGTACAGAACGGTTCGATGGTGCTGAACCCAACAAGATATGCCCATACTACGCATACAACGAGACCGACGGCGAACATAACTCCTCCGTAGGCCCTGTTCTTTCCGGCTCCGAAATAAGCGGAAAAAATACCAGCTATCATCATGATCAAAGCAAATACGAAAATGACGATCGTTAAGAAACTCCAGATATCAAGATCCAATTTTCCAATCCTCCAATTCAATTCGTTATACGAATCACTACTGGCACTGATACATGATTGTTATTATTAAACTTTTTAGTACGCCGGCGTCCGTTCGATGCTGTCGATGTTAAATGGATGGATGCTATGTCCCCATTGACACACTGTTGAACGATGTGTTCATATAGCTTTCTGAAAAAACCCCACACAAGTATTAAAGTAAAACTAAAGGATTAAATATGATATGTGTTTACAGTTGTATATAAGATAAGACCTACCTTGAGGAATAAAAAAATGGACTTTTTGGGAACCGTGGACGAGATCACTAACGAAGGACGAATCGTGGTCAGAAGTTCCATCCTCCCGGAAGTAGGAAACGCTGTTTTCGATTCCTCCAGCAAGAAAATAGGCACTGTGAAACGTATATTCGGTCCCGTTGATGAACCCTTTGTCTCGATAAATTTGGATAAGGGGGTCTCGCCCGAGAAGCTCAAAGGGAAGGAAGTGTACACGACAGGGAGAGCTCACAATGGCAAAGATAAGAGAAGGAACAGAAGAAATTGAGGTCTGCCCCGAGTGCGGAAGTCACCACCTGGTTCGTGACTACGAGAGAGGGGAGTTGTTGTGCGAGGATTGCGGATTGGTCTTGGACGATCAATTCATAGATCAAGGTCCGGAATGGAGAGCATTTGACGTAGAGCAGGGAGAGAAGAGAGCACGTACCGGTGCCCCCATGACCTACACCATCCACGACAAAGGTCTGTCGACCGAAATATCGTGGAAAAACAAGGACAGTTACGGAAAGAGCATTCCCACGAGGAACAGGGCTCAACTTTACAGACTCAGAAAATGGCAGAGAAGGATCCGTGTCTCAAATGCGACCGAAAGGAACCTCGCGTTCGCCTTATCGGAACTTGACAGAATGGCATCGGCCATGGGACTTCCCCGAAATGTCAGAGAGACCGCCGCCATGATCTACAGGAAAGCTGTGAACAAGAATCTGATCAGAGGAAGGTCCATAGAAGGCGTTGTCGCTGCATCACTCTACGCAGCATGCAGACAATGCGGTGTCCCGAGAACATTGGATGAGGTCGCAGGATCCAGCCGTGTGGGGAGAAAGGAGATCGGAAGGACCTACCGTTTCATGACCCGCGAACTTAAGCTCAAGCTCATGCCGACCAAACCTCAGGACTATGTTCAGAGGTTCTGTTCCGAATTGAAGTTGAGCGGAGAGGTTCAGAGCAAAGCGGCAGAGATCCTGAAGGATGCTTCCGAGAAAGAACTCACATCCGGACGCGGTCCCACGGGAGTAGCGGCCGCCGCGATATACATCTCTTCGATCCTTTGCAACGAACGCAGGACCCAGAGGGAAGTTGCGGATGTTGCGGGCGTCACGGAAGTGACCATAAGGAACAGGTACAAGGAATTGACAGAGAAACTCGGTATCGAGATCACACTCTGATCCTTTCCAAAAAAAACTTCTTAAAAAACACTATTTTTTAAGGTCTGAACCACTTGAATTCTAGATATTCCACAGTTTTTCCGATACGGCAGAACAGGATCTCTTTCTTCACCCCGCCTGAAAGTCTTACGGTACGGGAGATCTCCGGCCACATTATCACCTTTGACTCAGGTACGGCGTGAACAAGATATCTCGCATGACTTTCGTCCGGTGATCCTTCGTACACCCTGAAATGGGTCCCGTATTTGAATCCGGTCTTTACGACCAAACCTCTTTCTCTCAGATCCCTGAAGGCTCTGAGACGGATATCGAACTCTTCCTGGGTGTCGACCCCTATGGACATCAGGTCCTTTTCTGATATCCCCTCTCCGGAGGAAAGTGTTACATTCAGTTCCCCTCTGCTCATGAGATAACAGCTTTCGATCAGCGACAGCTGCAATACCGACCCCGTGACCTTTCCGTAATAGCCATTGTTCCTCAGAAGTTCTATTCCCTCTTTATCGAAAACAAATACCCTGTCGCTGATGAAATGTCCCTTGACTGGATCATTACCTCCCGCCAATATGACATTTCCGCGAAGGTTCTTGGACGACATATCGTAATATGTCAGGTCCCCTTCTTCATCCACGACACCGTAAAGAAGTCTTTTTCCTCTCTTTTCAGTTTGAGATACCTCTTCGGAAGAATTCGAAAGATCCAGTGCCGTTCTCTCCGATACCGCACGCACCAGATATAAAGGACGGGAATCGCTCATTGTGAATCCTCTCGGGAAAACCGAAAGGTCGAACTTTCCGCTTTCGAGCTTAACGACAAATCCGCGTTGCCTTATGTCCCTGTACACCAGATAAACGATGTCGAAATCCTCGTGGACAGACGAAGAGTACTCGAACATTTCCTTGAATGACAGCACGTTGCCGTCCTTCAGTATCTCTATGCGATCGCATTCCAGAAGGAATGTTGCCTCTATCAGATCCAACTCGGAACCTCCCCCTTTCATGGGATAACCGAAGTTACCTTTGTTGTAGAACTGACTTCCTTCTTTCTGGTCTTCGATAATGACCGCGTCGTCTTCGAGTACGCCCGACATTCGGTTATCATAAAGGGGATGTGTATTTTAGTATTCCGCCGGGCAAACGCCCGGCAGATATTGAAAAAAATGGTTTTTCAGACAGACGAAGACTGAAGAGTGTTCGACAGATATTGATCGTATCCGTAAAGATCCAGCATGCCGTGTCCCGACAGACAGAACACGATCGTCTTTGCCTCTCCGGTCTTTTTGCACTCCAAAGCCTGATCTATCGCCGCTTTTATCGCGTGACATGATTCCGGAGCAGGGACTATGCCCTCCGTCCTCGCAAAGGTCACCCCGGCCTCGAATGTTTCCGTCTGATCGAAGGCCTTGGCGGTTACCATTCCCTTTTCCATGGCCGCCGAGATCAGAGGTGACATTCCGTGATATCTCAGGCCGCCCGCGTGTATCCCTTTGGGAATGAACTCATGTCCCAGGGTGTACATCATCAGCAAAGGCGTCATCCCTCCGGTGTCTCCGAAATCGTATCTGTATTCTCCTTCGGTAAGACTCGGTGCGGCTTTGGATTCTGCGGCAATGAACTCACATTCCGTTCTGCCTTTGATCTTCTCACCCAACAAGGGGAAAACGAATCCTCCGAAATTCGAGCCGCCGCCTGCACATGCTATGAGACAATCGGGTTCTATCTCACCGATCTTCATCTGTTCAATCGTTTCCAGGCCGATCACCGTTTGATGGAGAAGAACATGATTCATCACACTTCCCAATGAGTAACAGGTGTTCTCATCCTTGGCCGCAAGTTCGCATGCTTCCGATATCGCTATTCCCAATGATCCGGAGGTGTTCGGATGCTCTTTCAAATATTTCTTTCCGAACTCCGTGTATTCACTGGGGGAGGAATACACCTTTGAACCGTAAGTCTGCATCAGCACCTTCCTCAACGGTTTTTGTTCGTAACTTCCCTTGACCATGAACACCGTGGTGTCTATATCGAAAAGATTGGAGACCATTGCCAAAGCCGTTCCCCATTGTCCCGCGCCGGTCTCCGTGGTAAGCGTGTGTATCCCCGCCTCCACGTTGTAATATGCTTGTGCCAGTGCGGTATTTCCTTTATGGCTTCCGAGAGGACTCATGTCCTCTCTTTTGAAATATATCTTCGCGGGTGTCTTGAGGAAAACTTCCAGTCTGCGTGCGCGCTGAAGCGGAGCGGGACGGTTCAGATAGATCAGATTGTCCCTTATTTCCTCAGGGATCGTTATGCAACGTTCAACAGAACCTTCCTGTCTGATTATCTCGTCGCAAAATATCGGAGAGAAATCTTCCGGTGTTGCGGGCTTCCCTGTGCCCGGGTTAAGCGGGGGAGGAAGGGGCGCAAGGTCTGCCGCCAAGTTATACCATTTTTTCGGAATGTCTTCAGGTGAGAGATCGATCCGCGTGTCTTTTTGTATTGCCATAGTTGCTCAATTACAAACATCTATTTAATTATGTGTACATTGATGTATATTAATGTTCATTATATTTCTTTATTCCTGATATCCGCGGATCAAGCTTGATGCCCAAACATCAATCAAAGATTCTCTTGACCACGCTCAGTCCTTTATTTTTCACATGATGCCACGTATCACTCGGACTGAACACCAAATAGTAATATCTGCTATGGTCGAAATCGGGAGCCCACATCATTTTCAATATGTTTTCTCTGTCCGATTCGGATCTGCGTTTTATCAGAAATAGTGTCCATTGTCTCATAGCTTCGGAAGACATTTCCGGAAGTTTGTCTCCGAATGTCTCCATCAGATCGTTAACGAAATCGATCTCCCCTCTCAGAATATCGTCACATACAGAGATACGTTTCAACTCGTGTTCCGAGTTATTCTCTCTGAATATGGGTTCATGTTCCTTGGAGATACCGCAAACTGGAGGCTCTGGGGAACTCATGAAGAGTTCTGTGACATTCACTTCCGACCAGTTGAAGAAATTATGGCTGCGGTCATGAAACGCGGAGTGTTTTCTTGTTTTGGAATCCTTCAATGCCATACAGTAGTGCCCGATGACCTCGCTTCCCTCTTCCGCGAAATATTCCACCAGCCTTTGTGAGGAATATTCCATGGTCGTCACATCGACGATCTCAATCCTTTTGCAATCTGCCAGAACCTTTTCCATGTATCCTTTGTATTTTTCGATCTCTTCCGATCTCAGTCTTTCAAAGATCTCGGTATTTTTGCTGTAGATCTTGACACAATCTCTGGTCGACAGAGATTTGTTTGGCATCAGATGCTCGACCCTCGGATCGTTCAAGAAATACTTGACCGTCCAGTATGCCTGATTCCTGCTATCTCCGTTATTACGTCCTTCCAGGAATCTGAATGTCCTCGGAGCGTAAACGTACGAATGCTCGAAAATATCGCCGTAAAGTATATCGAACAATTTTATGAGGTTGTATCCGTCCCTGGCAATGAAAAATATCTTTTCGGTATCGTTCATGAGATTCCGTTTCACGTGTCTGATGAACGAGTATGCGATAGGGCCCCCGAATTCATACGATGTATCGTACCAGTAATTTTTTACTGTGCCAGACTCTTTTTCTCTTTTCCATTTCATTGCGTTCATTGCCAACAATATCGAAATGTCGAGACTTTTCTTCGAACGATATACTCTGTGTTCCTTCTTGTTGCATGAAAGGTACTGAGACACTATAGATTCGTACCACACGGCATCGATCCCAATGCGTTTTGGACTGTCGAGGTCCGATCTTTTGTCGTCGCCGATATGCAACATCGACTCCGCGTTTATCCCCAGGTCGTTCATCACCACTCTGAATAGGTCCCCGGATGCCTTGTTGCATCCGTGTTCACATGATACGAATATCTTCGAATATCCCGAAAATCCGTTTTTATTCAATACACGATCCAAGAAATCGCTTGGCAGATACATATCGGATATCACTATCACTTTTTTGCCGTTTTCCAAAGCATACCGGAACATCTGTTTCATTTCCGGATTTGCTTTGAGGATCGATCGCTCGTAATCCAATTCCATCTCTTTGATATGACGGAATTTCTTGTCTATCTCGCTATAAATGTCATCATAAGTTATCTCGGGGCCGATCCTGGCACGACTCGACCTCTCCGCACGCACGCGCTCCCTGCAGAACCCCGGTAGTTTCTCGTTCCTCTCGATGTGCCTGAAAACATCTTTCGGATCGATATACGGTCTTATCAAAAGCGTACCGAAGAGATCGAAGGATATCACCTCGTGTTCTGATATCCCCTCTTTTACCGCTTTCAAATCCATATGCCAACACCGATCGCCATTATCCGAAGACGGATGACATTTGTTTTTAAAGGATAAAACGAATTAATACCTTGCGCTCCGATCCGACTTCTTTATGATTGCATTTATAAGCACGCCATATCTATACTTGGCAAGAGAATTCATCATGGAAACTTCAATGATCGACCGATTCAAAGAACTCTACAGTTTCCGACACATGTTCTTTGGACTGGTAAAAAAGGACTTCAAGGGACGATACAGAAACTCTGTTTTTGGATATCTGTGGCATCTTATCACTCCACTGTCAATGATCATTGTGTTCGTTATTGTATTTTCGGCGATACTCGGAAAAAATATTGAATCATACTGGATTTATCTGTCGGTGGGTCTCTTTCCATGGACCTTCTTCTCATCTTCTTTGAACCTTTCCACAGATTGCATAGTCAGAAATAGCCATATGGTCAACAAGATGTACTTCCCTCGCGAAATACTGATAATGTCTTCGGTAACTACGAACCTGATAAGTCTCATCATTTCATATTCCATGTTGATTGTTGCCATAGTGATCAGTGGTCATGGAATTAACGCGATAGCATTGTTGATCGTTCCGATCGTGCTCATACTCGAAGTCGTGTTCGTTACGGGCCTGGGCCTCATCATGTCAGCGTTGAATGTGTATTATCGTGACATATCACACGGAGTGGGGATTTTGACATTTCTATGGATGTGGGTCACCCCCATTATGTACACGATGGATAGTACTGACTCATTACTTGGTTTCGTGAATCACATTAATCCAATGACATATTTTATAGAAATATTCCATGACATAATGTATTTCGGTACATATCCCGAAATGCAATATCTTATAATTTGTACTGTGCTTGCAGTTATTGCTGTGTTTGTTGGAATGATAATGTTCAAGAAGTTAGAACATGGGTTTTCGGAGAGATTATGATGGATAAAGGCAACAGCGTTGAAGTAAAAGATCTCTGTAAAACGTTTACTGTAGGTACAATTCCTCCTAAAAATAGCAAATCTGCATCTAAACTTCACAGAAAGAACTTCGAAGAAAGAGTCGTTCTAGACGGAATAAGTTTTAAAATAAAAAAGGGAGAAAGCGTAGGCATTCTTGGTAGGAACGGATCCGGAAAAAGCACCATTTTAAAAATGCTCGCCAAGGTCATGCATCCCGATTCCGGAGAAATAGAGATCGAAGGAAAAACAATAAGCATACTTGAATTAGGCATGGGGTTTCACCATGAACTAAGCGGAAGAGAGAATATATACGTAAAAGGATCAATGTATGGTCTTTCCGAGAAGGAAATGGACACACTCATAGATGAGATAATTGAGTTTTCCGAACTTGATGATCGTATTGATGACCCGATCAGAGTTTATTCATCCGGTATGTATGCCCGACTGGCATTTGCGATCGCCATAAAAATAAAGAGCGACGTTGTGATCATTGACGAAATATTATCCGTCGGCGATATTGGATTCAGATCCAAATGTAATCTCGCTTTGAAAGACATCAAAAAACGAGGGACAACAATTATCATGGCTTCACATTCTATGAACACGATAGAAAGAATGTGTGACCGAGTCATATGGATCGATTCGGGAAAAGTACGTGAAATCGGTGAAAGTAGTGTGGTTTGTTATCATTTTGAAAAAGATATGACCGACTCCTTCGAATCAATAAAAGCATCTGCCCTGTCTGGAGACGTTATCTCTCAAAATAATCTTGGCGTATTTTACAGAGATGGAAAAAATGTTATTGCAGATTCGGAAGAAGCGTATAAATGGTTCAAAAAAGCAGCAGAATCTGGATTAACGGATGCACAACTGAACCTAGGTGAAATGATACTGCAAAAGAACAATACCGAAGAAAACAAACAAGAAGCATTGACCTGGTTCGACATGGCCGCTGATGCCGGAAACATGAATGCACAAATTCGTATTTCGGAAATATTAGGAGAAAATGACGAAGACGACAATTGGACCTCTCTGGTAGAACTTCTTACAAACTTGGCTGAACAGGGAAACACGAGATCACAAGCTACATTAGCAAACATACTGTTCAATGGCACGGGAATTACAAAAGATTACGAATCTGCGTTTCAATGGTATCTGAAATCGGCAGAGAGCGGGGATCCCGCGTCTCAATTTCAAATTGGTTTGATGTACCGTGATGGTCTTGGAATAGAAAAAGATTCGAAAAAAGCTGTTGAATGGTTATCCGTTTCTGCAAACAATAACTATATGAAAGCCAGGACGGAACTTGCCGTAATGTTCAAAAAAGGATTGGGCACCGAAAGAGATTTACCCGAATCACTAAAGTGGTATCGTGAAGCAGCGAATACCGGAGATGCGGGCTCTATGTATCAAGCTGCAATCATGTGCAGAGACGGGATTGGAACTGAAATAAACCTTAAGGAATCGAACATATGGTTTAATTTGTTTTCAAAACAGGGTCGGTTAAGAGTCCAAAATACCCTGGGGGAGATCTGCCGATACGATACCAAAATTGCCGATTCCGTTGCTATTGATATTTACGAAGGGAGTGCAAAGGCAGGTAATCTTGCTGCAGGATTTACTCTCGCAATACTGAAAAAAGATGGTACAATAACTACACCAGACGCGATAATGGCTGCCGAATGGTTCAAAAAAACATCGGAACATGGACATGTCGGCGCTCAAATAGAACTCGGAAATATGCTCTTAAGGGGCATTGGCATTGAAAGAGATTTAAAAGCAGCATTCACTCTGTTCAAAAAAGCAGCTGATGCCGGCAACAGCACGGCGAGAACTCAACTCGGAATCATGTACAGAGATGGAATCGGCACCGAAAAAGATCCGAAACTGGCAAAGACATTATTCCAGCTTGCATCAGAACAAGGCAACAAGAATGCAACATTATCCCTGCTTTTAATGAATGATGAACCTCCTTTATGATTGTAATATGTGCCACTATATCGTAACAAGTGAAAAAGAAAGCAACATTTTATACGATCATCCTGTTTACAATGACAAATCCATTGTGTGAAACCATGATAACAAACGATATCTCTGAAAGATCAAAAGAGAAATTTAAACAGGTAAAGGTCGGCAAAAAAATTTACAGACAACTTTATGAAAATTACTTATCTGATCCTAATGACTATCCCTTAGTTGTTGTGTTCCCCCATGATGACGAAGAATGCAATTATTATGGTCTACTTTTTTTGGACGAATTATTGGTCAGAAACTTACAAAAAAGTGCATTGATACTGACGGATTGCGATCTTGTTGAAAAGACCGCGGAATTATTCACGAAAAAAATCAAAGCCGTAGTAAAATTAACTCCCGACGAAATAGATAGTTTGACGAGCTTATACTGTTTTAAGCCCTTTGACAATATAATATTCGTATCTCTTTCCAAACCTGAAGGAAGGACTGCGTTTCGCATAGTGGGTGCAAACGGTCTTACGAAAAAAATGCTTGTTGCAATAGGAGTATATTTCTTAATTCCTTACCCCGATAAGGCCCCATTACCACTGTACGAAGGTAATGATGAGAACATTATCAAATTCCTGGAACGTGTAGAATGACAATAAATGATATCATCAACAGAAGAAAAGAAGACATGTTGCTGGATGCAACTGATATCACAATTACAAGATATTACAAAATCGTAATGAAAAGAAGACTGTCTATTTTAAAAAAGGTCCGAGAAGGTCTTGATGATGACGGTTATGTCTTTCTTTTCCCTTATAAGGGTACAGGGGATGTGTATATCGCAGCATCGTACCTTCAAAACTATGTCGAACAAAAAAATATCAAAAACTATGTGCTTTGTGTAAACGGCACATCAAACAAAAAAATATGTAATTTATTCGGATTCGATAACATTAAGGTCATATCACAAACAGATGTAGACAACCTGCTCTATCTGGGAATGTTTGTTGGTTTTGATACGGCTCGTATAGTGGTTCTCCATGCGGATCCTCCACAACTAGAATCCGGAATATCGGATCGAATGAGAAACTATAACGGATACGATTTTCTTGATATGTTCTCAAATGGTGTATTCGAATCCAAGATTGTACCGTCTCTCCCTTCATTCAACAATTGTGAAGAAGAAGCTAAAGAGTTTTTTGAAAAAAATTCTCTCGTGCCGGGAAAAACCATAGTTATATCTCCTTACGTCAACACCTTGGATCGTCTTCCGGAATGGTTTTGGATCCAATTGGTTGCAAGATTGAAATGGATGGGGTATACCGCATGCACAAATTGTGTTGGGAAAGAATTGCCAACGTTTGGAAGTGTAGCGCTCGATCTGCCTTACGAAAAAATGAAATCGTATATTGAATACGCAGGATTTTTTATATCGTCCAGAAATGGATTGTGTGACATTATTTCATCGTTTAACTGTAAAAAAATCATCATCTACAATCCGTACCTCTTTTGGGGATGTGGAAAAAATATCGATTATTTCAGTTTAAAAAAAATGGGATTAAGCGATGAAGTTACTGAGTTAGAATATGTAGGGATAGAGTTTCTAGCACTCATGAATGAAATTATCGAAGCTGTAAATTATCAAAAAAGTGATTGAAAATATACCTTAAAAAGAGATGAAATCGTTTATAACTAGTTTGCCCGTCCTGAATGACGAAAAGAAATATGACAAAAATATTATTACTTATTATCAGATAAAATCGCATTCATGAATAGATCGTATTCCATTATCTCTCTTTTCTTATCTTTTGATAATGCGGACAACAGCCAATCCTTACTCTTCCCTATTTCTTGATTAAGTATTCTGTGCACAGAATCATAATCAATGGGATCGAAAATAGAATCGTTTGCCTTTACATCATCTAAACTTCCGACGATGCGCTCACTTAAACCGACCATTTTCAACAATGATCCCACCCTATCATCTTCTTTATTCTCAAACACAGCAATAAATTGCTTTCTGAATATCAGAGAAAAACATACTCCGTGGAATGAATCTGCTACAAAAAAATCACTATAGAGAATGTTGGCGAGCCACTCTTCAGTTCTAACATTTCTTTTTAATCCCAATGACCATTCTACCTTGAGATTGTGTCCGTCCGGAACAATATTCATTTCATTTAATCCGGTCTTGCCCATGACGTATTTTATCACATCGGCCTTCCATTCTCTAGATGCCCTTATGTATGCGCCTAGGTACTTACTTCTAGGTGTTTCTCCCCTCCCACGTTCACTCATTTTCATATAGTGCTTCGGATCACACAAAAATACTGGATCCATTGTCCATTCAACTTTTATTCCGAGTTCATTCATGGCCAGATCTATGCCACTTTCCTCTCTTACTGAAAAATTATCAAACCGCTTAAAGTAAAATGCCATCTCAGCTTTTTGAAAATCTGAACAAACCAGCCTACCTGATGAAAACGATGTCGAATACGCAATCTTTCTTTTGTCTGATCGAACCCAACCAAAATATCCATAATCTCCATGATGTCGTATCGCAGACGGCCTAACACTTTGATCCGAGCCTAAAACAAAAGACTCACATATCTCGTTTAACGCAACCATCGCCTTTTTATTGGAGTATGAATTGGCAACTTCATGACTTTCATAGGGTGGCCTTATGAACATAGGGAACGTGTATTCTTTGAATTGTCTTCTGTATTCCGAATCCTGAGGGCAGTCTATCATAAGAACTGTTTTCCCTTCATCTTTCAGAAATTGGTATAATGCGTAATAGGTCATGTTATTGCCGTAATTGCGATTATACATCCCTGCTATTCCAACATCGTATTTCCTGCCGCGCACGCATGACAATGCTTTCCCAAACGGCATAGTGTCGATCATCTTTAGAAATTCGATGCTTCGGTGAGGTTGTGAGATCTTATCTCCGATTCTGTTGCCAGTATTCAACGGAACATCGATCGGTATCTCGCCTATGCGTTTCAGATCATTACGCACTGCCGATAACAGCTCTCGCCCCCTTTCGTTATTTACGATTACGAGACTTGTTCCCTTGCCATCCTCCCAGGATTTGTCAACTGTACTTATTCCCCAAAAATCCCCAATGGATATGTCTCCCTGACGAGGAAGTCCGCAAAATTGACATAACCGGCAAACATCATTGGTCATGATTCTCGGAAGTCCGAAATATGCGTTTTCATACTCATCGTTTTTAACACTCCTTTCGATAGTCTTTCCATCTTTTAACGTGACCTTGTGAGTATAATTCCCCCACCTTACGCCATCTCTAAAAGAAACAGTATCCACATTCTTCAACGAAAAAGTGTCGTCCAAATATTTCTTGAGCGCCTTCGCAGGGGCCACGTGTGAACAGAGAATATCGATCGTGTAAAGGCCGTCTGGATATTGCGGGCCTAAAAACTTCTTCAACCCAGCAATCTGGCACGGGCACCCTACATATAACACTGGCTTTCCGGACTCTAGGTCTTTCTTAACCTTACTGAATGATTTACCGACATTACTTTGAACATACTTGGAATGACGCATTTTGTGTAAATCTTTTTCTTTATCGGTTTCCGTGATCTCAACAGAAAAATCACTTTTCCAGGTTGCACCAAAAACCACACCTTCGCGTTTGAAGATCTCATTTGCAAAAACAGTGAATGCTCCCCCTGAGGTACTGACGTCTCTTATCTCATCGGGCGCCCATAGAGCATAACAGTCAGAAGGAGTATCGTTACTGTAATCGGGCTCAATCGTAGGACATACCGATATACAGGCATTACATTTGATACATGAATTTTCATTTAGCTTAGGCTTCAAGAAACCGTATTCGTCTTCTGTTATGGATATTGCCTCTTCGGGACATTTGTTCCTGCAGGCACCACATCCCGTACACAATGCATTTTTCATTAACGTCTGTGGCAACAGTTTTTCGAAGCACGCTATCATCGAACCGGACGGAGGTGCATCGTGATTCCATCCCGTCATTATGTATCCTCTGTCTTGAAATTCACGGATCAACTCTTTGGGAGTATACTTAGGATCTCCATCTTTTTCTTTTACCCGGTACGCTACCAATACTTTCTTGGCGCTTGCCGACACTCTGTCCAAAAACAAATCTGGATCGTATAAATATTCCAGTATTCCCGCCAGAACGGCTACATCAGCCTTTATTTCAGGAAATTCCCCTTTGTTCAAGTCACATAAGATCATATCTTCAGATCTTTTTACAATGTCTACTGGATAATATTCAACAGACTCCTCAAGGAATCCTTTCAAATGCATTAAACCAGCACCAAAATCTACCACGACTTTATCTGAAGGAACTATGTACTCTTGAAGGTAACTAATGCGGCTGGAGAAATACTTCTTGAATTTTTCCAAATCACCCTCGTTCCATTTCATTGGCAAGTATCCGTCGTTTGGTGAGACCATACCAGCTGTATATTTAAATGGTTATATATCAATTTGGCCCTAACAATTTGCCCTACTGGAACAACTATCCATCTTGACTCAACACGACGTATCGAAATTTTTTTTATAGGTTATTGTCCACTATGAATTTGTTTTTTATGAATTTGTCTCTTTCCGTATTCACCGCAACTGCCATAGCCAGACCAGATGGTTTTCGATCATTGATCAATATCCTTTCACCGGTCGGAGCATCGAATATTATCTTATCGTATCTTATCGATTCCTTTTCCAGAAACTTTACGGTCATATCACTGCAACTCAACGATCTTGCCGTGATTATTATGATCATATCCTCGGAGGGTATGCCATCCATGAATTCTTTTGCTCCCGCAAGCAACGTATCATAACCATCAGTGAGATAACCGTTATGCTTTACCAGAGTGCCGTCCAGATCTAATATCCAGGTCTTGTTCATGGATGAGATGACGATGTCCTTGTCCGTCATTCAACTTCTCCCTATGCTTCCCCCGGGATGGTTCTTTTTGAAGGTCTCGCGTTTGACACCGATCGCCTTTGTGATCTCCATGATCAAACCCTGCAATAGTATGAGATATACCGTTGTGGAATTGTTCGGAACAAGATTCCATTGATCGCCTTCATTATCGAGGCTGAGGCGTATGGTGTTTGATGCCATTTTCGCCAAACTGTTGTCTTTGGCGAACGTGATCGCCCAATCACAGATCTCCCTCTGTCTCAGATGTTCCATCAAGTATATTGTTTCCTGTGTTTCGCCGCTCTTGGACAATACTATTACAAGATCTCCGTCACGTATCATTCCGAGATCGCCATGCGCTGCATCGTTAGTATGTAAAAACGCTGCATCCAATCCCAAGGACCATAATGTACCAACAAACTTTTCACATACTGGCACATTTTTTCCAAGTCCTGTGATCACTATCTTTTTGTTGTTTTTGAGTGTCTCGATACAATCGTTCGAAAGTTTTTCGAACATCTTGGGATCTATACTATTCAATGAATCGGATATCGTTTTCACGGTCTTATCAAAATAATCCATCATAGAATTTCCTCCAGATAATAGAGCCCGTTATAGAATGCACCGCAGATCGAATCATAATCGTCCCATGCATATGTCGTGAGAGATAACCATATCATCGCATGGATAAGTTTTATCGACTTCTTATCAACTTCGGTCGACAGAATCTCAAAAAACGGGTCTTCCATATCCTCCCATCCGTTAGAATCGATCTTCAACTCTATCTCATCAGATATCTTAAGTTTGAATCTTCTCAAATTGTATTGATCGTAATTCCCTAACAGGGAATAATACAATTTGGCCCAATCATACCTCGGATCGCCATATATCTCCGTGTCGCCGAAATATCCTCTCGGATCTATGAAAACGGGATCTTCTCCGTTCCGAAGCACTATGTTAGAAAAAGTGCAATCACCATGTATGAGATTGAAGATTGGACATTCCATATCTTCGAAAAGTTTTTTCACCTCATCCATGTGGAACAACACATTCCTGCAGGCCCGCTTGTTGATGTATATTATCTCTTCATCTGCGTGGGGAATCATTTCACGAACTCTTTCCAAACGTTCCATGGTCTTTCCGTAATATGCCTTCATGATGCTGGATCTGTCCGGCTCAACCTTTTCCATTTCGTGCAGTTTACGAAGACTCCTTATCATCTTCTCCAACACTTCTCTTCTTTTTGTCGAATCGAATTTGTATGAATATACATTCTTTCCATCAATCAATTCCATCACCAACGGCCAGAAGGAGTATATCTGTGGAACATCTGTGTAACCCAAATCTTTGATGTGTGTGTACCATTTCATTTCACTGGCCGCCAGCACGCGACCTTGATCGTCGATCGCTTCTTTCACCATCTTATCTCCTTCTATCCTCACGGTGTTGAAGGGACGGCACTTACCCTCTGCCGGCATGGTCAATGAGCTTATCTCCCCGTATTCTCTCGTATCGCGCAGATCCAAGGGTTTGAACTCTATCTTCTTGCTTCCGAGCCATCTTACGAATTCTCCCGAATCCGGAACATCATATATTTCCGCTTTATTTTTGAAGAGGAAGAATCCCGCTACTCCGCAACTGTCCGATGGGATTTCCTCCAGGTGGCCTCCGGCAAATCTCCATCTGCACCGGAACCTTTCCGAAACTCCCATGTAATTCTCGTCATCCGAAGGAAGGACCAATTCGTTCGACAGTACGAGGTCGGACCACACTATCGCAAATCTTTCACCATCAGGAACATGCTTCAATGCCTCGTTGATCCCTGAACATGTACCAACATGTCCCTTTGGCTCAATCACTTCGTACTCGGCCTTTGCAAACGCCTTGAGATACTTTTTCAAGACCTCGGATTTATAATCCGCAATTATCAAAAATCGGTCCTGAGGAAACTTTTGAAACAAGTGGAATATCATTGGAAGGTTATCCACGGACACCATAGCCTTTGGTTTGTTATCTGTGTGGTATCCCAGTCTGCTTCCGCGTCCACCTGCTTGTACCAGTATATTCATTTACCTTTCACCCAAACTCCAAACCGATGATTTTGAATTGTGCTCCAGTTGTGTCCGGATCCTTGTTCCGGAATGATGTTGCGACACCACTTTCACTGTATAACATTGAACTGCCGATCTTCGTGCCTCGGTAGATACTAACAAATCCCTTGATAAAAAAGATTTGCTACTAATGAATATATTGTCAATTGAAATAATACAAAAAAAGAAGATGTAAGAACCAATAATCCTCACTTTGTTCATTTAAACCTCATTTTACAAAATATTCAATGGTTTTCTTTATTGCCGCACTCGAATCGTATTTATATTTCCATCCATTCGATCTAGCCTTCGAGATGTTCAATCTGTACTTGGGAACATCTCCCTTCCATCCTTGAGCGCCGTCCACATAATTATAATTCACATCCGACAACCCCATGCCGGAACATACCATATCTGCAATCTCATTCACCGTTATCGAAGATTCTGTGGAAACATTGTATATGCTCACTCCGGGATCGATCCTTTGCATGAAACCGCATATTCCCTCGATCAGATCCTCCACGTGAAGATACTCTTTGCTTTGAAGCCCGTTGCCCAATATCTCAAGATTCTTCGGATCGTTCTTCAACTTCTTCATGAAATCTGACACGACGCCGTGGGTCATTCTCGGTCCGACAACATTCGAGATACGGAATATCAGAGCATCGATCGAATTCAGGCTGGAGTACGCCGATATCAATGATTCAGAAGATAACTTGCATGATCCGTAGTACGATATCGGCTGGATGTCTCCCATTGATTCCGAGAACACAACATCGGGCCTGTTCCCGTAGACCGCCGAGGATGATGAAAAATATACTTTGTTTATGCTGTTCAAACGGGCAGTCTCCATTACAGACCATGTTGTTTTGAAGGTATTGTAAAAATCGATCCTCGCATCTGTCTCGCTAAGCCGTATATCTGAGTTGGAGGCCAAATGAAATATCGTTTCGCATCCTTTGGATACTTCCCGAAGTTCATACACATCGTTGATATCGAAAGTGTGGTGTTGGAATCTTTTCGAAAAGGAGATATGCTCAATGTTCTTCACATTCTTTGCATGATCGACTGAAACAACGTCAAAGTTCCTGTTCAACAACGCATCACATAAATGGCTTCCGATGAAGCCCGCTCCTCCCGTCACAAGTACTCTCACATTACCACTCAGATCCTGTTATAACATCTCAATTCCCTATAGTAAAAGCGTCTTAAATAAAAATGCATACCCGCATAATACACCTTTGGAGAAATTCGTACACAAATGTATTCCAACGATGGCGGAGCACGCAAAAACCTCTTACCGATACTTCTGAACTCTTCACTTTTGATGTATTCACAATACGCGTCGCAATCCAAACGGACCGCAGACCGCATCATCATCACCGCCGACCTCCGGTCGACCCGCTTTTTCAGATCCGCATCGTCAAACGTCTCGATGAGTTCCCTGTACTCCCTTATCTCCTCGTATCCCTTCTTGTTGCCCAACAATGAAGACAGGGACCATGGATTCTGATGATAAACGTATAACGGCTTTGAACAGTACACGGCTTTGTTACACACGGCAAGTGCCCTGTATGTATGACCGATATCCTCGGCATATCCTGGAAAGAATCTCAGATCGTTTTTTCTCATGATGTCTGTTCTGAACACTTTGGACCATGTTGTTACAGAGACCTTGCCGGTAACCAACCGCTTGATCAGTCGATCCCTGTTCAAGACCTCGACCTTGTATCTTCCCTCGTATTCTTTGATATCCTTCTCGGAGGACCTTATGTAATTGCATATTGCCACGTCGGCATCGTTCTCCTCGATGGACCTTACCATAATGCTGAGAAAATCGGGATACGGCCTGTCATCCACATCCAAGAACCAGATGTACTTTCCTTTGGCCTCGTCCAGCCCTATGTTCCTGGATCCCGCCAGCCCTTGGGCATCCTTCTGTACGATCACCCTGTGTTCCAATCCCTTACCGAATCTCTCTATTTTCTCCAGTGTGTCGTCGGTGGTCTTAGAATCAACAACGAATAATATCTCAGTGCCAGCGTACTCCTGCTGACGCAGATACTCTATCGAATCCTCGATGAATCGAGAGCCGTTGAAAATAGAAACCACTGCAGTTACCGTTGACATTGATGATCCATCCCATACACAACGCGACCGTCGATTCCTCGACGAATGGCGTTGCATTCTGATTGTAACATTCCTATAAATTTATTCCCGACCAGGATTCGACCGTTCCTTTGTTCGAAAAGCGTCCCTTCCTCCTGTTGTACATTTGTGTCAAATCAGCCGTCTTGCAACTCTTTTTATATAGAAGAACAACCACTATCAATCATATGAGCAGAGAGGATCTGATCAACACCACCAGAGCTGTATTAGCGAAGGCTGGGTTTGATATCTCTTCCGTCATAAATCTTCGAAGTATTTGCTTCGACCTTGTCGGCAGAAAGGATGATACTCTTCTGATAATCAAGGTACTGAGCAACATCGATGCCTTCTCGAGAGACAACGCCGAGGAAATGAAAACACTTGCCGAGGCCCTTAAAGCAACACCCCTCCTCATAGGGGAAACGTCCAGTTCCGGTCCCCTCGAACCCGGGATCGTCTACTCCCGATTCAAGATACCGATAATATCCAACGAGACCTTGGCCGACCATCTTTTGGAGGAAGTTCCCCCGATAATATTCGCGGCGCCCGGCGGCCTTTACGTGAAGATTGACAGCGATCTGCTTAAAAAGATACGTGAAACACAAGGAATAAGTCTCGGCACTCTGGCGGAAACGGCCGGAGTCTCCAGAAGGACCATTCAGATGTACGAGTCGGGAATGGGCGCGATGATAGATGCCGCGCTGCGCCTGGAAGAATTCCTCAATGCGCCGATAATAGAAGCTTTGAATCCGTTCGAGTACAAAGGCGAGAAAAATCCTGAAAAACATGAGATCAGCGGTACCGAACGTACAGAATCCGTTGCGTTGAATCGTCTGATGGATATCGGCTTTGCGATAACCCCAGTGACCAAGAGTCCTTTCGAAGCGATCACCCGAAGCCACAAGACCATAATATTGACGGGGGTCGGCATCGAAGAAGAAAAGCTTGTCCAAAAAGCGATCATTGCTTCGGAGATCTCAAAGATCGCAGAAAAACATTCTTTGATCATCGTAGAGAAAAAACGCATCGCGGACAGTATCGAACTGACCGCGGTAGTGACAACGGATGAACTCAAGAAGATAGACGATCAAGATGAGCTTACCGATCTGGTCATGTCCAGGAGTACAAAGAAATGATCTCCCTCACAATAAAGAAATGCAAGATCGACATAATTCCGATAGTGAAGGGTCTCGTGTCGGAAGCCGAGGTCATACGGTCGGCGTATGGCGGATACGAAGCTTACGCTGTAGCGCTGGGTATCGAAGAAATAATGGCGTTGATAGACCGAGAAAGATTGATAGAGGATCATGAGCTCAGTGAGTTGGACATGGTCTACGCTCACCGTCTCGCAGCGTTCGGAGAGGTGCAATCCCCCACCCCTGCGTTCTGTGAACTGATCGATCTTTGTAAAAAAGATAAGATCGACGTCATACCGCTTGATATGAGCAACAATGATTTCACCACAGTATTCATCAACAACGTCAAAGCAACAGAATTCGTGAAAGAACACAGAATGGCGAAAAAGGGGATGAAACGTAAATTCGATATGTCCTCCCCTTCCTCATTCGTGATCGCGTGGGATGCGTACATCAACAAGGTCAAAGGATATGCTAAGGTTAGCAGGGTCCGTGAAAAATATATTGCCGAGCAATTAACGGATATAGCAAAATATCGAGGATCCCTATTAGCAGTGATCGAAGTGGAAAGAATAAATAACGTGCTTGAGTATGTCAAGACGATAACAAATGTCGAATGAATGCCCTCAGTGCGGTAATATATTCGGTATCGGCAATCGATATTGCAGAGTGTGCGGATCTTACATCGGAGATATAAGCATCGAAAAAAACGACACTCTGGCCTCGGTCCTGAAAGTTGCCGCGGTATTGTGTTCATTGATCCTCATTGTGGAATTGATTTGTCTCGTCATTCATCTGCCGGACACCTTCGGTATTCTCGATAATATCTCATTGGGATTCATTGTCATAATTCCGGACCCGACCGTATTATTCAGGATATCCGGAGGGATCCTTTCGTTGTACTGGCTATTGGTGGTCGCAGTGATCATTATCTCCGCGGTATATGCGCTCTACAAGTTCATATTATCCCTAACGGAGAAGGACAAAACAGCATCGGAAGACACGGGAATGTTCTGGGTATCCAATTCCATTTCTTTCTCGATCCTATTCAATTTCATATGTGTCTTTGTTGTACTGATACTTGGTTACGAGATCTATACTCCGATCCCTTCCGATGATACACTGAATATGTTCGACCTCGCGAACGCCGCTGTCTGGGAAGAGATGATCACAAGAGTACTCTACATCGGAGTCCCGATGGCCTTGGTAGCCTTGGTCATGACAAAGAAGGCCTCGTCGCTGAAGTGTCTGCTCGGAGGATTCGGGATGAGCAAGGCTGCGGTCGTCTTCATAGTGTTCTCTTCCGTGATATTCGGCATCGCACATTACGAAGGATGGGACCAATATTGGAAGGTCCTTGCCACGGGAGTCATGGGATTATTCTTAGGATACATATTCGTCAGATTCGGACTTTATGCCGCCATACTCATGCATTTCGTGAACAATTACCTGATGTCCTTCACTTGGCTCGGCGTTGAAGGCGTTGGCACCATTATCACTTTGATCCTGATAGGATTCGGCATAGTCGTCGCTATCTATCTGGCAAAATCGTTCAAAGATTTCAAAGGAAAAATGAGCACAATGCCCAAATTCTACAGCAAATATTTCGAACCCTGATCAGAACGAAAGGAGTTTTTCCAATCTCTTCTTCGATTCTATGGCCGACGAAAGGCTTTTCGCTTCAATGATATAGTTGCCCTTATAGCCCTTCAGTTTGGGTAGGACCTTTGTAAAATCTATGTTCCCGTCCCCGATGGTCATATGCGAATCATTGTCACCGAAATTATCGTGGATGTGTATGTTAACGATCCTCCCCGAGAATCTGTCGATGAATTCGTCGATGCACCCCAACGTATTGGCATGTCCTATGTCGAAACATATCTTCAGGTCTGTTCCGTCGATCAAGTGGGAAAGCTCATCGGGGGTCTGTCCCATCATGATCATGAACGACGGCATGTTCTCCACGGCCAACGTCACTCCGAAATCGTCGGCTGCCTTTTCCATGACCTTTAACGAACGTTTCGCGTGTGTAATGGATTCTTTTTTAACATCGGAAATGACCATTGAATAAATTCCGGGATGAACGGTGATCACATCGATCTCCATAAGGTTCGCACATTCCATCGTCTTGATCATATCCTTCACGGATGCCTCTCTTATCCCGTCATTCAGAGCGGCGATGTTCACATCCGTTATCGGAGCATGGATGGAATATGTCATGTTGTAGGATTTCTTCTTCTCATTGAATGACCCAGACATCTTGGATACATCATTCTTCCATTCCGAGAATATCTCCCAGTGACCGAAATATTTTGACACATCCTCCCAAACCGTGTCCGGATCTGTTGCGGCAAACTGTGTACAGGAAACTCCGATCATGTTACCTCAACTCGACCCCGTCGATCGTGGCCGGTGCGACCTCATCTATCAGTGCTTCGAGATCGTCGCAAACGATCGTGACCTCTAATGCGCCCAAGACCGATCTGGGTTCTGCGAACGAGACCTTTCCGACCGTGGCGACCTGTTTGTTCAGACGTATTGTTATCTTATCGTCTCTCATCCCTTTGAACATCATGTTCCTTGTACTGTCCAATATCTTCTGTTTCCTTATGATACTTGAAAAGTTCTTCAGGTCCGCATCTCCTTCAAATCCTTTTCCGGTTTCCGTGAGCTCCGCTGACGGAAAGATCCTCAATATCGCACTCTTGACCTTCTCCGGATCCTCGCTTGGAAACACCGGACACCACAGTCTTACCGTGACCATGGACATCTGATGCTGTGTGAATATTTAACCTCCCTCACACCTTGGAAAAAAGGTTTTTAAGAGTAAACCCATAGGGAAGGATATGAGGGCAGAGGTGCTTAATGCGGCGGCAAGAAGGAATGTATTCTTGTCCCCCGACGCATTGGAAATGATACTTTCCAATTCAGACCCTATGTCCTTCGTGAACACTGTTTTAACGTCGATGTCCAACAATTCCATGTGGGTTGACAAAAAAGACATCATGGGATTCATTGCGGGAGATTCCGTCATTGAAGAACCACGTAAGGTCATCACTCCGAAGAACAAGAAACAAGCGGATATTTCGATCATTGCGGGAACTGATGTGACCGGAGATTCCACCTGTGAAGGAAAAATAAACGATTTTGCCGGTTATTTCAAGAACAGGTTCTACACCCTGAAGAAGATCATCGAAAAAAAGAGGGATTTCGGAACCGCGATGCCTATTGAACGGGCCATAACAATGGACAGGGACACAAAGATAATCGGGATGATATACGACAAGAAAGACACGAAGAACGGGCATATCACCCTTTCACTGGAAGATGAGACCGGCACCTGTACGGTGCTTATCTCCAAGGACTCAGCGAACATCAAGGAGATCTTCGTTAATGACGAAGTCATCGGCGTTGCGGGGAAAGGCACCATGCGCGGGGACCTCTACATTGCCAGCGAGATCTTCCGTCCCGATGTGCCTGCCGGAAACGTCTGGGTCCCGTCGGATTCTGTTGCATCGGTAGCCTTCCTCTCGGACGTTCACGTCGGAAGCTCAACGTTCCTGGAACCGCAATGGAAAAGAATGATCAAATGGTTGAAAGAGAACTCTTACGAAACGGATCTGGATTATCTTGTGTTCCCAGGAGATGTTGTGGACGGCATAGGCATCTTCCCGAATCAAGAGGACGAATTGAGCATCAATGATATCTACAAACAATACGAAACATTCGCGGAATATCTGAAAGAGATTCCGGATCACATCAAGATGATCGTACAACCCGGAAATCACGATGCCGTGCGCCTTGCCGAACCACAGCCTGCGCTCAACGAGATATTCACCAAATCATTCGATTCCAACGTCATTCTCACCGGAAATCCCGTCAGTCTGAATGTCGAAGGAAGGACAGTGCTGACATACCATGGTAAAAGCATAGATGACTGGGTTGCAAATGTTCAGCAACTTACTTACGAGGATCCGATAAACATCATGAAAGAGATGCTTGTCAGAAGACACCTCTCTCCGATGTACGGAGGGAAGACCGCGATGGCTCCGGAGAAGAAGGATTACCTCGCAATTGAAAAAGTGCCAGACATCTTTGTTACAGGTCATATCCATGGCGCAGGGAAGATGGATCACAAAGGGATCAAGATTGTCAATGCTTCCGCGTGGCAGGATCAGACCGAATATCAGAAGATGCATAATTTCAATCCGAACCCTGCCATCATGCCCGTCGTTCACCTCGGAACCGGTACAACAAGAATGATGAATTTCATGGATTGAAAACACATTATTTAGTACACAGATCGCGTTCCAGATTCTGAATTCATGCATCATGGCAACGGCGTATATTTTGGAAACAGTTTCTTTAAACGATGGACGCTTGTGTTCTCGGTATTGGTTTTAACCGTGATCACATCCCTAATATTGACTAGTTATGAATCTGCATTTTTGTCTGTCGTATCTTTACTAGCAAATATTTTTCTCATATCGTTCGGAATAATGCTGCTGGCCTGTTACATTCTATGCATTGTAAAGGGCGAAAGCATGCCTAGAAACAAAACAATAATGCATTTTCATGAGACCTTTACTTCGACCTGGTTGTCAAGACTTGATGCGGAATGTGCATGCAAAAAATGCCATTCGAAATTTCAGGGGTATTTACCCAAATATTGTTCCGTTTGCGGTTCGAATTTTTCTGATCAAAAAACAACTCCAGCCCCGAAGAAAGATATGTCCACATGCCAGGAAACGATAATTTATGCTTATTTGTCTTAACCATCGTAATGATATGCTGGGGTACATACCTTTGTGTTTTTTCCCATAATGACGTCGAATTTCTAACATTATTTTTCATTATTTTTGAATCTATTTACGTACTGCTTTTTGGTCTCGTATTTTTAATAGTTCGCTATAGCAATGACAAAAACGACAAACCTCATTTTGTCGAACACGCAAAATGTTATGGTCTGCATTACATGGTTTTCGATACACTTCCCTCATTTTGTCCCACATGCAACTATGTCATGAATGTTACAAACGATCCTTATTGTACAAAATGCGGAAACCCACGCAAATCCAGCGTCGAGAAAGATAATAAATTTTGATTGTAAATGGTTTACATTTCGGAAAGGAATATCGCTATGATAATGATAAATCCCAAGATGAGCATTGAGTATGCGATGACCCAGATGACCGTGAAAAGCCGTTTGAGCTTCTTCGGGTCCTCCTTTATCTCGTCCCAACGCTCCTCGAAGGATCTCACTCTGCTGCCTCTCCTTTCCTCTTCAGGTGCTTGAGACGGGTGGTGTTCTCCCTCTCCATCTCTTCCAAGCGGAACTTCACGAACCTTTCGGATT
>JGI994J12354_10000730_pt1 | contig 32926 bp, 26 predicted proteins | sample IntmicLarv3ML3BL_FD_12354 | JGI IMG/M metagenome (IMG submission 12354) | reverse complement strand
ATATGGCAGCCGTGGGAGGACGCATGCCTCGTCGTAAAAACGCTAAGAGGTAAGTGCAGCACAATATATTGAATACATGGAAAACCAGAAACGGTCATTCTTCTTAGAATGACCGTTTCTGGTTTTTATCCTACCTGTAAGCGCGAATAAGTAGAAGTATATGACAGGCACGGGGGTTAGAAAAAGGGCTTCAATATTTTGTCATGTATAATCCCATGCCGTCAAAACACCTTACCACAACAAAACTGCCGCGAAAAACCTAGGCAGCCACGATACCCGCCATTATTTACAATGGACAAATAAAAAAACTCCAAATCACTGTTTTATTCAATAATTCGGAGCTTATTAAAGCTATTTGCGACTATCTTCTGGTGCCGAAGACTGGACTCGAACCAGCACACCCTTGCGAGCACAAGAACCTGAATCTTGCGTGTCTACCAATTCCACCACTTCGGCAACGAATTCGCATCTTATACCACTCGTCCGACATCTTATGCAAGAAAAAAATAGGGGATTTTCTTGCCAGAATCGCCCATGTTTTGTTACAGTTTGAAATTCTATTTTACGCCAACTATTATGTCTATTCCATGACGCGCCATAACAAATGGTTCGTTATCAGCCTTGCTATCATGGCTTTTCGCAAAAAATAACGTAGGAAGTCATTTTTATCCATGAATCTTCTCTCTGTCGAAAAACCGTCTCGTTATATGGGCGGAGAAATGGGTTCGATTCGCAAGGAATCGGCGGAGCTTCGTATTGCCCTCGCCTTTCCGGATGTCTATGAAATCGGCATGAGCCATCTGGGGTTGCGTATACTGTACCATGCGCTGAACAATATGGAAGGCGTCTCGGCCGAACGGGTATTCGCTCCATGGCCGGATATGCAACGCCTGATGGAGACGAAGGGCGAAGCGCTGACCACTCTTGAAACCGGAGCTCCCTTAGCGCGCTGCGGCATGATCGGCTTTACCCTCCAGTACGAGCTATCTTATACGAATATTCTGAACATGATGCGTATGGCAAAAATACCGCCGCTGGCCGCCGAGCGCGACGAAACCCATCCTTTAGTTCTGGCTGGCGGTCCATGCGCCTATAATTCCGAACCCGTTGCTCCATTCTTTGACGCCATCCTGTTGGGCGACGGAGAAGAAGCTATCTGCGAAATTGCCGAGACGCTCCTAACCTCGAAAAGAGTTGGAGAAAACCGGAACGCCCTGCTAGAGCGACTTTCGGAGATAGAGGGCATCTATGTTCCTTCTTTTTTTGAACCAAAATACAACGAAGACGGAACATTAGCGGAGATTGTCCCCCTGAAACCCGGATATATCTCTGTTCGGCGCAGGTTTCTGAGCAATCTGGACTCCGCCCCCTACCCCGTGACTCCGGTGGTTCCGTTTATGAAAACAGTTCACGACCGGGTCGCGGTGGAAATCGCCCGCGGCTGCACCCGCGGTTGCCGTTTTTGTCAAGCTGGCTATATTTACCGCCCACTGCGAGAACGCTCGCCTGATACCATTGTGAAACTTGTGGACAAAGCTCTGCGCGCCACCGGATATAACGAAATCTCTCTGCTTTCTCTGTCCAGCGGCGACTATTCTTGCGCCGCGCCGCTTATTACCCATTTGATGCGCCGTTACGCCGGAAATTGCATCGCCTTGTCGCTGCCATCTCTTCGAGTGGGAACCTTGACGGACGAAGTTATCAACGAAATCAAAAAAGTGCGTAAAACGGGCTTCACCCTGGCCCCAGAAGCGGGAAGCGAACGGATGCGCGCCGTCGTCAATAAAGGAATTACCGAACCCGACCTCTTGGAAACCGCCTTCAATGTTTATAAAGCGGGATGGCGTTCCATAAAGCTCTATTTTATGATTGGTCTACCGAGCGAGACACTGGAAGATGTGGAACAAATCTCCGTTCTTAGCCGCCGGGTAAAAGACCAGGCAAAGCTATCGGGAACGAACGGAGAGGTCAGCGTTTCGGTAAGCGCTTTCGTTCCCAAAGCTCATACCCCGTTTCAGTGGGAACCACAACTTTCTATTGATGAGATCAGGGAACGCCAGAATCGATTACGTCACGACCTAAAAAAGCGAAAACTGAACTTCAAGTGGCAGGACGCTGAGTTGTCTTTTCTGGAAGGAGTTTTCGCCCGCGGAGACCGGCGACTAGCTCCGGTTTTGCTACGGGCGGTTGAGCTCGGATGTAGCTTTGACGGATGGAAAGAGCATTTTTCCCTTGATCGCTGGATGCGGGCATTTAAAGAATGCGGCATACGCCCGGAATGGTATCTGAGAGGAATAACCGCCGAGTTCCTCTTGCGGGAGCGCGATGCGGCCCTGTCAGAAAAACCTACAAAAGATTGTCGTTACGGGGAATGTTCTTCCTGCGGCGTTTGCAATTTCGATTCTATCAAAAACCGTCGTTTTCCGGGCGCGCCTCTTTCGCCGTGGACGCCAGAAAACGCCGCGGAAATAAACGCGGGATGTGAGCGCGTCCGTATTCGTTTTGCCAAACAGGGCGCGATGCGCTTTCTCAGCCATCTGGAACTTTTGACATTATTTACTCGCGCGGTACATCGAGCCACTATCCCCGTGGTTTTTTCTCAGGGTTTTCATCCCCACCCCCGCTTTTCCTTCGCAACGGCAACGTCAGTGGGCGTGGAATCTATGGCTGAATATATGGATTTATTCGTATCCTCCGGATTCGGCGCAGATGAGGTAATGCGACAACTTAACCACATCTTTCCCCATGGTTTGCGAGTTCTTGAGGCAACGACCATTGACCTCAAAGCTCCGTCTCTTTCGACCATCATTGCCGCCGTGCAGTACCGAATAACCTTGCCTGAGCATTTGCTAGAAAATCTTACAACGCTTTGCGAGTCATTTCTCGCGCGGGATGAATACAGTATTCAACGCAGAAAAAACAAAGGAGCTTCGCAAAATATTGATTTGCGTTCGGAATTGATCGATTTAACAACTGATGGAGCTATAATGAATCTGGCGTGCCGCCGCGGAAAACCCATTGAGTTCTGTCGAGCCATAACGGGAGACAATAACTTGGAAGCAGGAGATCTTTACGTGGAGAAACTGGAACTTATTTTCTCCGAATAACTTTAAATTACTATCAAATCTGACATATTAAAGGATGTAACATGGCGACTGAACTGGTTATCAACGCATCTTCACACGAAACTCGCATAGCCCTGATCGAAAACGGCACTATAGCCGAGCTGCATATCGAACGAGCGCGGGAAAAGGGGATTATCGGCAATATCTACAAAGGACGAGTTATCCGGATTCTTCCCGGAATGCAAGCCGCGTTTGTGGATATCGGTCTTGAAAAGGCGGCGTTTCTTTATGTTGCGGATGTTTTTGACGACATCGAGGAATATGAATCTTTGCTTTACAACAACGAAAATGAAACGGAGTCGGGCTCTAGCGATGAGGATATCGAGAACAGCCATCATGATTTTAGGCCGTTGCATCCCATCGAGGAACTACTTCAAGAAGGCCAGGAACTGCTGGTGCAGATATCCAAAGAGCCCATTGGCACAAAAGGAGCCAGAATAACCTCCCATATTTCTCTCCCCGGGCGTCACTTGGTGTACATGCCAACAGTGGACCACGTGGGCATATCGCGCCGCATTGAAGACGAAGAAGAACGCGAACGTCTGCGTCTGGCCGTGGAAGCCCTCAAACAGCCCGGCTCAGGCTACATCGTAAGAACGGTTTCAGAGGGAAAAAGCGAAGATGACCTATTGTCTGACATGCAGTATCTTTCAACCCTTTGGAGCGAAATCACCAGAGGCGGAGAAAGCACCGCCGCTCCCTGTCTAATCCATTCTGATCTGGATGTGGTCCAGAAAGTGGTCCGCGACATAGTTACCGAGCAGGTGGACAAAATCATCGTGGATTCCAAGCCAGATTACGACCGGATAGTTCAATTTATAGCCACCTTCATGCCCATGATGAAATATTCCATTGAACTATATGACAACGAAGAACCTATTTTCGATCGTTTCGGCCTGGAAGTGGAAATAAGCCGCGCCCTGGGACGTAAAGTCTGGCTTAAGTCCGGCGGCTACATCATCATAGAACAAACCGAAGCGCTGACCGCAGTGGACGTTAATACCGGCCGTTTTGTTGGCAAGCACAACCTGGAAGACACCATTCTGAAAACCAATCTGGAGGCTGTCAAGGAAATCGCCTATCAGTTGCGTCTGCGTAATATAGGCGGCATTATTATCATTGATTTCATCGACATGGAGAAAGAAGCTAATCGTGACAAGGTTTTTACAGCTCTTGAAGACGCCATGAAAGGGGATAAGTCGAAAACAAACATCCTAAAAATCTCCGACCTGGGACTTGTGGAGATGACGCGAAAAAGAGTCCGTGAAAGCATCGGTCGCATGATGTGCGAACCTTGTTCCTATTGCGAAGGGCGGGGCTACATCAAATCCAAAACCACCGTCTGTCATGAAATATTCCGAGAATTACGGCGCGAAATGCTGAATTCTTATGGAAATAAAGCCGTGGTCTCAGTTAATCCCCAAGTCGCCGATCTGCTTTACGACGAAGAGCGCCGCAGTTTGGAGGATCTGGAGAGAAAATTCAAAAAACGCATTACGGTACGAGCCAAGCCGGGATTTCATCAGGAACAGTTTGAAATTCTTATAAGTTAGAGGAAAACGTTGAGTGGAAACGATGACAAGAACATCAACTTTCTTCTTGACTTGTTAACACCTGAACACTATAGTTTTAAACTCTTTTAAAAACGATGCGCACGGAGAAGATTTATGTACGCGGTTATCAAAACTGGTGGCAAACAATATAAAGTGGTTGAAGGCGAATTTCTCAAAATTGAAAAGCTCGCGGGAGAAGTAGGCGAAAGCGTTCAATTTTCCGATATCCTGATGATTGGCGGCGAAAAAGCCATAATCGGAACACCCCGCGTGGAAGGCGCCACTGTAACGGCAAAAATAGCTTCGCAGGGTAAAGACAAAAAGGTTCTCGTATTCAAATCCAAGCGCCGTAAAGGCACGCGCAAATTGCGCGGCCATCGCCAGTGCAGAACGGTGCTCAAGATAGAAAAAATCAACGCTTAACTTTTAATTATACTTTTTCTAGGAGCGTAGAAAATGGCCCATAAAAAAGCAGGCGGTAGTTCGCGTAACGGTAGGGATTCTAAGGGACAGCGTCTCGGTTGTAAAAAATTCGGCGGCGAGATTGTAAAAGCTGGAAACATAATTTACCGTCAACACGGCACCCAAATTCACCCTGGCAACAACGTGGGATGCGGCAGGGATTATACCCTGTTTGCTCTGGTCAACGGAGTTGTTACCTATGAGCGCATGGGACGCGACCGCAAAAAGGTTTCCGTATACCCCAACTAATAAAGCCAAACATTAGATACGAAAAAGCCCGGAAGATAAATCTCCCGGGCTTTTCTATGCGTTTTTATTATATTTTCAAGATTCAGGCTTCTCTTTCTTATCGTCAACATTCTCCGCAGGTGGGGCTGCGCCATCGCCTTCCGTTCCCGCGTCCTTATCCGTTTTTTTCGACAATGAAGGCTGAGACGCAACCAGCGCATGCACAAGTTCATTGATGGTTTTGTTGAACGGTTCTTCATTGAGCGCGCTATTGGCCACATTGAGCTGCTTGACCAAACCGGGGAGATTTCCCAGCACGCGGGTAAGCAAATCGGAGCCATCAGCGCGGGAGCTACCGCCCATATCGATAAACTGCGCTTTTTCTCCGACATGAGCCATGGCGGCGGCAAAATTGGTAGACACCTGTACTTCAGTATCCCGCTGAATTTCAGCCAAAGCAACTTTCAGGTTTACGCCGTCGTTGGCGGCGCGCGCCTCCGCCAAAGCTTTTTCAGCCGCAGCTTCGGAAAGACCCTTGGCTTTGATCGCTTCCGCTTCGGCAAGACCTGTCACTTTGACAATATCCGCTTCCGCAGTACCTGTTCGAGTAATACGGCTAGCCTCGGCCTCAGCCGTCACTTTTACGGCGTCAGCTTGGCCAGTTGCTACGCGGCGCGCGGCTTCCGCTTGGCCTGAGGCTTCCGTTTGCATAACGGAAGCTTTGGCCTCGGCGTTTATTTTCGCTTTCTCAGCTTGCGCCGACGCATCAATTTCAACTTGTATTTTATCGGCCTCAGCATTTGTCCTAACGACATTTTTTCGTTTTTCGGCCGCATAATTTTCCTGAACCTGTTTCTCAACTTCAATTTGCCCTTTGTTTGTGGCAAGTTCTTTCTGTCTTTCGGCCTCGCGCAATTGACCAGCGATGTCTGCGTCAGCCCTGGCCTTGTCCGTTTCAACCTTGTATTGCGCTTTTTGAACTTCGTTGTTACGCGTCATTTCAGCAATCTGTAATTCCGATTGCAACTCCGCATCCCTTGAAGCACGCTCTGTCTGCGCTTTCTTTTCACGAATGGACTGATCGTTCTCCGCCGTGATATTGGCTGCGTTCCGGCGAGTTTCTTCACGATCCTGCGCGGCAATGTCATGCAAATATGTGCTATTATCCGAATCTCTGACTTCCTGAATATAAAGCTGAACTTTATATCCAAGGTCGGCCATTTGCACAGAAATAGAACGCTGTACGGCGTCATCCAAGGTTTCTTTGCCTACCATGACTTCTCTAGGCGTCATGGTCGACACAACCGCACGTACGCCGCCGGCAACAACGTTGCTGATGATTTCGCGCGTTTGTTCTTTAGTCTTATCAAGGAACTGACGGATGGCCGGTTTCACGGATTCGATTGTTTCCGCGTTCGGCGCGTAAGATATAACCCAATCAATATCAATTTCAACGCCGGATACGGTCTTGATCGTGTCCCCGTCTTTGGAAAACGTTTCAACGCATATGTCGAATGTTCGCGATTTCTGAATAAAAGGAACTACAACGCATGCGCCCGCAATCTTAATTTTCGGCTCATACGCCATTTGTTCTTCAATTATTTCTTTGTCGCCAAGTATTATGGTTACCTCGCGTTTTACTTTTTTAGTCGCGCCAATACCCGTAACAACCAGGATCTCATTGCCGCTGACAACTTTCACGCAAAATGCAAGTACAAGACAACAAGCCACAACCACCGAAATGACTACAGTTATAGTCGCCATCATATGCTTACCTTTCCCTCCTCACCTAAAATTATATCCGGTCTTGCTAATCGGCATTAGAAGCTTTAATCTATAGGGGTAATGATGGCAGTTCGGCTCCGGTCATTTTTCTGAGCATACGAATAACTTGGCAGCTGTAGCCAAACTCATTGTCATACCACACATACAGCACGCAACGGGTTCCCTCGGCAATGGTAGCCATAGAATCGACTACTCCGGCATAACGGGAACCGATAAAATCGCTGGAGACCACCTCTGGGCAATCGGTGTAACCAATCTGGTTGTGCAATGGAGAATGCAGAGCTACATCTCTCAGATAAGCATTAATCGCTTCGGCGGTAACCTCTTTTTTCAATTCCAGCTTAAGAATCGCCAGGGAAACGTTAGGCGTCGGCACGCGGATGGCGTTTCCGGTCAACTTGCCGCTTAACTCCGGAAGCACTTTGGCGACGGCCTTCGCGGCTCCTGTTGAGGTAAGAACCATATTGAGAGCCCCGCTTCTGCCGCGGCGCGCCGATTTATGATAGTTATCAATAATGTTCTGATCATTTGTATAGGAATGGCAACTTTCCATATGGCCGTGGATGATGCCAAAGCGATCATTCATGGCTTTCATGACCGGAACGATGGCGTTTGTCGTACAACTCGCAGCCGACAAAATATTTTCATTCGGCGTGACAAGCTCGTCGTTGATACCAGGCACTACATTGAGGATATCGCCTTTACCCGGGGCTGTCAGAACAACTTTGTCAACTCCGGAAGCTTTAAAATGCCTGCCGAGTCCCTCGCGATCGCGCAATTTACCGGTGTTGTCGATCAGAATCGCGTTATTAATGCCATATTGAGTGTAATCTACATTTTCGGGGGCGTCGGAATAAATCATGCGAATCATCGTACCATTGGCGATAATCGCGTTTTCCTCGGTATCAAGAAACATTGTTCCGCCAAAATAACCATGAACCGAATCCCGCTGAAAAAGACTGGATCTCTTGAGCAAGTCGTCTGCAGCACCTTTTCGCACCACGAAGGCCCTGAGGCGGAGCGCGTCAGTGTCTCCTTTTTTCTCAACCAACAGACGGGCCAACAATCGGCCAATACGCCCGAAACCATACAACACAACATCCTTTGGCGCAGGGCGCGACACGTTTCCGGTGACAACAGCAGACAACTCCTTTGCCACAAACTCATCCGTAGTCACGGCTCGCTCAAGACTCGCATAACGAACAGCCAATTTTCCTATATCAATCCGGGCCGGGGCAAGGTCAAGCTTTGACACGGCATCAAGAATGGGGAATGTCTGGGCTACGGAAAGTTCTCTGTCAATGATTTTGCAGGCTTTAGCGTGCGCACTGAAAATATCAATAGCATTGCCGAGAACCAACGAAGTGTCATAAACGGTTATAACTATGCCTTTTTCACGGCACAATCGCCCTATCAAAGGCTGCATCTTTTCCGCGCAGGCCTCATCAGCAAGCCATTTATCCAGATATTGGTCATGTAATGTCGGATTCATCTCACACCTCCGAGAATTAAGTTTGTGTATATATGGCGCAAATTCACCTTGCTATAGCGTACTATCGAGATCCTGAAAACTATTTTTAGGGGTTTTTCGAAGCAACGCGCTAGTCATGATGTTTGATTTCCAACAGATTAGCGGCTGTATTTTACACTCCGCGAACGCTTTTTGTAACATATTTTCCATGATTTCGGTATCACAATCGTATTTTTCGACTTTCAGATGGTAATGAATATAGTTATTAGCTCAAAATTTTATTATATTGCGCGCGCCAATAATGGCAAAAAAGCGCTCCACAAGATCTTTACAAGCTTATTTAAATGTCTGCTTGCCTTGTAAATAGTATTCGCAGGTTCCAAATAAAAACCCATTCCTTCACAAGCGCCCGAGAAGCCTGACCAGACCGTCAAGAGTCGTAATCGGATGCGGCGGACAACCAGGGATATACAAATCCACAGGAATGATGCCGTCCACACCATTATGCACATTGGGAGAATCTGCAAACGGACCTCCGCTGATGGCGCAAGCTCCGCTTGCGATAACTATTTTAGGAGGAGGAACCGCTTCATAGGTTTTCAAAAGAGCCGCCTTCATATTTTCCGTAACTGGACCGGTAACCAAGATTCCATCCGCATGGCGCGGCGAAGCCACAAATTGAACGCCAAATCTACCCAAATCAAAAACCACTGTATTTAGTACGTTTATATCCGCCTCGCAGGCGTTGCAGCCTCCGGAGCTCACCTGGCGCAGTTTTAGGGAACGTCCGAACAACTTAAACGCTTGTTGTTCTAAAGCTCGCGCCATTTTCCGTTCCCCATCCGCAGTAATCATCAGATCCTCTCTATGGTTAACCGCCAAACAAGGGTCATCAGTAAATGAGAGCGCTCCATGAGGACAAACCGCCGCGCATTCGGGACAAAAGAGACATTTGCCCATATCGATGGAAAGACTTTCGCCGCATGAGATTGCCCCTGTCGGACATACGGAAGTGCAAAGCCCGCACCCCTCGCAGCGCTCTTGCGGCAGTAGACGGGGATACCCGCGGAACAAAGGTGGTAAAACCGCCGACTCTCTTGGATAGGAAACTGTCTTTTTGCCTTGCTTCATTCGCGCGTACAACGCTCTAATCATCCGTCGGAACCTCGCAAATCTAATCTTGTCGTATCCGCTTCGCATATATCTTGGCTAAGCGGATGCGGAACAGGCAAAAATATGGGCGGCGCATATCCCTAGCGGTCAAAACCGCAATACGAAAGGTTGAAGCTTTTGTTGCAAAGCGGAAAATCGGATATTTGCTCGTCGCGCAGTGCCATGGCCAAACCCTGCCAATTATGGAACGACGAATCAATGATTTTGTAGCGCGCAAATCGTCCCCTATCGTCTGTAATGGCCGCATGGCATATTTCTCCGCGCCAACCCTCGGTCATGACAACTGCCAGTTTTCCTGATTTAGACGCCTCGGCTTTGTTGCGAAATTGTCCTCCGGGCAACCGGGAAATATGTTCATCGAGAAAATCCAGGGATTTCAGGGCTTCAAGCCATCTGACAAGGGTTCGGGCATAGACATCGCCCGACTCGGCGGTCATAACCGGAATCTGAGAAGTCCTATAAAAACCAAATGGATGATCGCGGCGCGTATCGCGTTCCAGGCCGCACGCGCGGGCCGCCGGTCCTACAAGCCCAAGGCGATCGGCTATCGTCTCGTCCACAACGCCAGTATTCTCAAGTCTCCCCATCACCGACGGAGTGTTCCAGAGAAGATTCACAGCATTCGTTAAATCCGCTCGACCTTTCTCGATGCGCTTTCTCAATTGGTCCTGTTGTTTTAGGTTAAGATCAAATCCGGTTCCCGACGGCCTAATCAGCCCCCGTCCGAATCGGCTGCCGCACATAAGCGCAGTCATGTTGAGAAAATCCCCGCGGATTCGACCGCAGAACGAAGCTGTCGGGAGATATCCCACGTCCCCTGCGATCGCCCCCAAATCACCGGCATGATTTGCCAAGCGTTCCAACTCCAGGGCAATACTGCGCAGCGCCTCGGCTCGCGCGGGCGGATGTTTGTCTGAAAGCGCCTCCAGAATCATGACATAAGCTGAAGCATGTCCGACCGTCGTATCGCCGGCCACCGTCTCAATACGGGACATGGTATTTACATACGGCCCGCCCGCGAGCCCCGCCTCTATTCCGCGATGCTGATAACCCAAAGATATCTCAAGGTGCAACACCTGTTCGCCGTGACATTGAAAGCGAAAATGCCCCGGCTCTATAATGCCAGCATGCACCGGCCCAACGGCAACTTCATGGATTTCTTTGCCGCATACCTTGAAAAATTCTGTAACGCCCGGTCTTGCTTCATCGTCTTTAGGGGACGCACGGAGAAAGCGAACCGGCTTCAACCATGGGTGACCTTCCGGCAACAGACGGCATTCCTCAAAAATTTCCCTCTCGAACATATGAGCCTGAGGACAACGGGGGGTCAATGCGGGATACGCCAAGGTCGCCCGCGAACGCATGACCCCCAACTCCCCGTTTACGTCGCTGGAAAGAATTGCGTAAAGGCAAACCGATTCCCCTTCCGGACAACCGAAAAATGACGATATGCGCCATCCCGCGCCAACAGCGTCAATCATATTCTGCAAGAAATCGTCAAGCCGGAGCAACGGAACCTTTGCAAGCGAAACGGCTTCTCCATTATGCATGGATATAAACGGATACCTGCTCATGGTTCAGCCTCCGATAGCCAACGCCGCGGCTTGCAAGGCGTCATTCAAAAACGATGGCACATGAAGACCAAGAAGGAGAACAATAGAAAGCAGAATTATCGGCGCAACGACAGAAGATTTTGGTTCAGCGCTGATTTCAGTATCCGGGGCGCCCTGCGTCATACGAAGCGCCGCTGTTATTATGCCGATGAAGACAAAAGAGAGCAACGTCAGATAAATGACCATCGTAAGTATTGCCCCCTGATCCAGTCCGGCTTTGAGAATGGCAAACTCGCTCAAAAAAAGGCCAAAAGGAGGCAAACCGACAATCGCAAAAAAACCGGCCAGCCAGAGAGTTCCGGAAATCGGTAGTTTTTTGGCGAGACCATTCACATCAGCCACCATTTTCGAACCGTATGCGGCCAGGATATTACCCGCAACCAAGAATAGCATGGCTTTTGTCAAGGAATGGCTTACCGCGTGGAGAAGAGAGCCGAACACCCCTGCGCCTCCAAGCCCAACGCCCAAGGCCAATATACCCATGTGCTCCACGCTTGAATATGCCAACATCCGTTTGTAATCGGTCTGACCCATAATAAAAACCGCCGCCACAGCCATTGAGAGAATACCAAAAACAAGCAGAAGCTCTTGACTGAAAGGTGCCTGACCGCCCGCAACGCATACCTGGTGAGCTCGCAGAATACCTAGAAACGCGCAGTTGAGCAGCGCACCGGAAAGAAGGGCCGAAATAACCGATGGGGCTTCGCTGTGGGCGTCAGGAAGCCAAGTGTGTAGCGGCGCAAGCCCCATCTTGGCGCCATAACCAACCAAAAGAAAGATGAAAGCCGCATGAAGCCATGGAATATTGAACGAAGCCGCTTCCCTCGTCAGGTCTGACAGTTGCAAGGAGGCTTCGGCGCCGGAATTTGTCGCGGCAACTGCCAGAAAAAACGTTCCGAGCAAAGCCAAAGCAATACCGACAGAACAAATCAGGAGATATTTCCATGTAGCTTCCAAAGAGCGGCGTTGACGATGAAAATATATGAGCGGAGCGCTGGCAAGAGTAGTGGCTTCTATCGCGACCCAAAGGAGACCAAAATTCTGGCTTGTCGTAACCAAAGTCATGGTTGAAAGAAAAAAGAGGAGTGAACCGGTAAATACCTTTTCCGGAGCGTTTAGAAATTCTGTTCTTTCCTGCAAATCTCTGTGATTTATATTTCTCTCACGATCAAGATAACCAACCGTATAAAGAGCAACTGCTAGAAAAAGTATACTCGTTATGCCAAGAAAAAGCCGTCCGGGCGCATCTAGCCAAAGCCAGCCTCCCAGAACCTCAGACGGCTCCGAGAGCCACGACCAGACCGTCAGCCCAAAGTGCGCGGTAGCTGCACAGAGAAGCAGAGCGCGGCGCAAACGGTTACTCCGGACAAGGAAAGCCAGAAGACCAGCCAAGGTCGGTACAAGAATCAAGGCGGAAATCATGCCGAGTCAACCCTTCAAACGCTTTTTAATTTATGCATACTCAGAACCAAAGATCCGTTGGTTTGGGAAATTAGCCCTACCATCGTCTAGTCTTTCAGGCTGGACAATCTATCCGTGTCAATGTGATCAAATTCTCGGTTAATGTGAAAAATGGTGATTCCCATGACGAACACAGCAACAAAAACATCAAGTAAGATCGCAAATTCCACCAAAAGCGGCGTTTTTTGCACTAAAGCCACGCCAATAATGTAAATACCGTTCTCCAGAGTCAAATATCCAAGAACCTGAGTGACCGCTTTACTACGACTTATGATAATAAAAAAACCGGTCATAATCGTGAAAAACGCAACTGAAACGGACAGAGAAAGCGTCGCGTTGGCAACGGGAAGCGGCAGACGCGAACTTATCCACAACGAAATTGCCAAAGCGGCGGTCCCAATCAGCAAAGACGTAGTGTAGCTCACGATCGGCTCTACCTCTCTCCGCGCATTAGTCTCGCGGATGGCTCTTCGCAAAAGCCAGGGAAAGACAACTCCTTTCAACCCGGCGCTCCAAAGCGCAAGAAGGGCAAGACGAGTTGTTAACTCGCCTTCATGAATAAGGAGAGAAAAAAATCCAAGCGCTATGCCTTGGGCAGCCACAACGCGAATGCACGCCGCCAACCGGCTTGATCCCATCAAAAACAGGTTTGTAAGAACCACAAACGCCATGACTCCGTCTGTCCAGTTGTTCATCCTGTCACCTCAATACTAAAAAAAGAGCGAGGACCGTCAACGTGCCAGCCCCAAGCAATATTTGAGGAATTTTCAGGAGCCTCAGGCGCGCCATTATTGATTCTACAACACCCACAAGCGCCGCCAAAACGAACATCCCCGCTAGCGAGACCATAGCGTCGATCCAAAAATTTCCGGAATGGATCGGTAATATGATTCGGATCAGGACAGCTCCGGTAAGCCATAATTTCAGTGCCGCGCCGTATAGAACGGCAGCAAAGTCAGGTCCGCTGTAGTCAAGCGCCATAACCTCATGGATCATGGTCAATTCCAAGTGAGTATTTGGATCATCCACCGGAATGCGGCAATTTTCGGCCAGATACACAAAGAAAAGAGCCGCCGCCACAAGCGCCAGCGCCGGCCCCGAATGTAACCATGCGTCAATTGCGAGACCTTCAAACATTCCTGAGAGAGAAAGGTTTGCAGTTTCGCGGGCAATTGCGGCCAAGCCGAGCAAAAAGACCGGCTCGGCTAGCGCGGAAAACAAAACCTCCCGACTCGCGCCCATACCTTCGAAACTTGATCCGGTGTCGAGAGCCCCAATAACCATGAAGAACCTGGCCAGGCCAAGCAAGTATGCAAAAAGGAAAATATCTCCGGGAAATGATATAAGCGCCGGGGCTCCGCCGAACGGCAGAAGCGCCAAAGCCGTTATAAGCCCCGCCAACCCTACCAGCGGAGCGACGCGAAACACCCACGAGGCAGTTTTGCCGTAAACGGCTCCCTTTCTCAATAACTTGAACAAATCAAAATAGAGCTGAAACAGAGGCGCGCCTGCTCGCCCCGCAAAAAACGCTTTTGTCCGATTGATGACTCCATTCAACAACGGAGCCAAGGCAAGCCCGCACAAAAAATTAGTTACTGAAACAAATACAATATCCATAGATCAACGTTATCCAAGCTTCCAGATTAGCAATATCAACAACGTAGCAACAATATACAAGATATAGAGCTGCACCCTCCCCTGCTGCAGTTGTTTAGCGCGAGATACGACCCGCAGCGTCGCTTCGAAAAACGGACGGAATATTCTTTCGCGAAACATATCCGGGGTTTCAGTGGAAAAAGACGCTTCTTTCGGAAAAAATCCCCGAACCGGTAATTCAAATCGGCGGGTCTGGAGAAATACGTTGAAAAGATTGGTCAGGGGCTGAACAAATGAGGAAGCTGTGTATTGCATGCGGGGAGACGGAGCGACATAACCGCAGTCCCAGGTTAATGACTCTGTTGTTTCCCGGTTGGCCAACAACATTTTTCGGATCATTACCAAAAAGGCGATCAGAAGCAAAAGACCAAGCATTACGCCGACAACGGAAGTCAACGTAAGCGAGGCAAAATCAATTGTTTCTTTTACCAGTTCCGGTTGCAAACCCGCTACCTGCGTCACAACCGGGGACAACGCAAAGATGACGCAAGGCGCAAAAAGACCTGATATCACGCAACAACCAGCCAGCGCTAGCATCGGAATCAACATCGTTGGCCCAACCTCATGAGCGCGTTCCGCGCAAGTGCTCCGCGGTTCGCCAAGAAACACGATACCGAAAACTTTTGCAAAACACGCGGCCGCCAGTCCGCCTATCAGTGCCAATCCGGCAATAACAGCCAAAGATGGGACTGCCGTAACAAAACCGGAAAAAACGTTCCCCTTGAAAGCTCCGAGATAGATCAAAAATTCGCCCATAAAGCCATTCAGAGGGGGAAGCCCCAATATAGCCAGGCATCCGATCAAAAAAACCGCGCCGGTACGCGGCATCCGTTTAAGGAGTCCTCCCAGATGTTCAATCTCCCCTGTTCCGGTTTCATGAAGAACTGCGCCTGCGCCTAGAAAAAGAAGGCCTTTGAACAAGGCGTGATTAATGACATGAAACAATGCGCCGCCAAAACCCAAAACAGTCATAACGGTAGTTCCGGAAGTAATACCCAAAAGACCAACTCCGCAACCAAGAGCTATGACACCGATATTTTCCACGCTTGAGTAGGCAAGTATCCGCTTCAGGTCATGTTGGACCAGGGCAAACAAAATTCCCAGTATACCAGAGGTAAGGCCTATACCGATCATTAACCATCCCCACCATTGTTGGGGCGGGCCAAGAAACGTCAATGTCCTTAAAACACCGTATATACCGGTTTTAATCATCACACCGGACATAACAGCCGACACATGACTGGGCGCGGCGGGATGGGCTGCAGGAAGCCATACATGGAACGGCACGAATCCGACTTTTACGCCAAATCCAATAAGGGCCAGGACAAATAAAAGCCCAGCCGGAGTTCCAGTCGCCGCGGATAACTTGTCGAAATCGAGAGAACCGGCGGAATTGCCGAGCAGAATAAAAAAAACAAGAAGAAAAGCCGTCCCAAGATGCGTTGCTATCAAGTATATACGTCCCGCATCGCGGACATCCTCTTTTTCATCTTCAAAAGTAACAAGGAAAAAAGAGGCAAGAGCCATGACTTCCCACGCGATTAAAAAAAGAACGCCATTTCGCGCCGTAATCACCAGAACCATACTGGCCGTCAAAAGGTTGAAAAAAAACCACGCACCTCTCAGAGAAGTTTTTTTCAGGCGGGAGAGCATATACCCGGCGCCATAAACGGACGCCAAAGCGCAAAGTATAAAAACCGGGATGAGAAAAAATGCCGATAGGGGATCAATACAGATGTAAAAAGAACCGGACGGCACGCTCCAGGGCGCGCGAAACGAATCAGCGGGAGAAATTCCGCAAGTAACAGAAACCGCCGGTATCAGACCCGCTAGACATCCGGCAACCGAAGCCGCGACTCCGAAAGCGGTGGCAATCCGGTTATCACGCGAAAGGAGCGCGCCAAACCCTCCCAAAAGAAAAAACAACAGCGAGAGAAAAATTAAAAACATGCGTCAGACCCCGGTCCCGGAGCGAGTTGCGGCATGGCTCTTTATTTGATTTTCAGCTTCTTGCGCAGCCTGAAGAATGTCTTCGCTTAATCCTCGACGCTTTATGACATCCTGAAAATTTTGATTGCGTAGCGCATAGGCAAGCCGAGAAAGCAAGTGGAGATGAGATTTAACTGTGGGGGTGACCAGCGTGAAAAGGGTATGAACCAGCTTACCGTCAAGGGCTTTGAAATCAACTGGTTTTTCCAAAAAGCACAGGGTAACGGTGGGCTTGCTAACATACTGCAAAATAGGGTTGCGAGCGTGAGGAATTGCGATGCCCTCGGTGATTCCGGTTGATTCCATATCTTCGCGGGCTACGAGAATCCGATACAGAAAATCCCTGTCCGCCCCGTCGGGAAGTCTAAGGCGCCGAACAACATGGGCTAAAACCGCATCTCGGGTCTCTCCTTCTACCTGGTAAAAAATCCCTCCAGTATCCAATGAATTGGCCAGCGTAGGCAGGGGGTCTTCTTCCTCCGGTTCGCTGAAAAGCTCCGCATTCACCATGATCCGATGAGTCGAAGCCCATTCCAAAAGTTCGGCCTGATTAAAGCGATACTGATCATTGATTCGGTAAACCGGAATTGATTCCTGTTTAATCCAGCGATAGATGGTCTTTTCGGACACATCAAAAAGTTTGGCTACCTCTTTTATCGCCAGATTCATATTTCGCCCCTAAATCGAACTCCAGGAAAAGCCCCGTCAGATCTGATCTAACGGGGCTCCTTCTTTGCTTATCACACGCGGGATCAGACCTGAATTACTTCGTTAACGCCGGGGATTTTCTCTTTTATAACCCGTTCTATTCCCATCTTTAGAGTCACGGTTGACATAGGGCAACTACCGCAAGCGCCTTTCAAACGCACTTTTACAATGCCATCTGCAGTCACGTCTACAAGCTCCACGTCGCCGCCATCAGCCTGCAGATTCGGACGCACCAGTTCCAGAACTTTTATAACTTCTTCTTTCATGCTTTTTATTCTCCTTTAATAAATTTATCTTCAGCCTTCGCTTGAATCCAATATTATTTCTAAAACATTCCTAGTCGCTAGCGCCCCTAAGTCCGCTTCCTCAATACTGGTATAGCATTAGAACATATCTAGCATTTTTTCAGCAAACATTGCCAACTAACGTCAAAGACCTCGATGAAGATATAGAGAGCCATCATAAATGTCAACACGATGATTGAACAAAAACAATCTATGGGAAAACCCTCAAAAATTACGGCAATTAAACAAAGCGACCATACAAGCAGCAGCGCGCTCCGGAGAAATACTCCTTGACAGATTGCTTGGCAAGGATATAGTTTGGAACGAACGTTCATTCCGCAAGAAAGACTATAATGAAATCGGACAAACGAGAGGAAATACTCCGCACCGCCCTGGAGCTCCTTGTGGAGCAGGGTTTTCACGGAGCTCCGATGGCGATGATCGCTAAACGCGCCGGAGTAGGAGCCGGGACGATTTATCGTTATTTTGAAAACAGAGATTCACTAATTCTTGATTTGTACTACAACATCGAGAATCGCATCACAACGGTTCTGCAAAAAGAGTATTCTTTGGAAAAACCCTTCAGAGAACGTTTTCTGGCCGTCGGAACAACTCTGTTACGTTATCTCATCGCAAGCCCCCTTGAATTTCGCTATCTTGAACACTTTCACAATTCACCCTATGGTATCGCATTCCGTCGGGACAAACTGATGGGAAACTCAGAAACCTCCGGATGCTCTATTATTGAAGAATTGTTTGAGTTAGGCATAAAACAACAGCTTTTGAAGGATTTTCCTTTGGTAATACTTTTTGACCTGTTTTTCGGCCCAATCATTTCCGTTGCTAGAGATTGTACCTTGGGGTTCGTAGAACTGGACGAAGAGGCAACCAATCGCATTATAGAAGCATGCTGGGATGCGGTCAGACGCTGACTGCTCACTAATTGTTCAAAATTCGCGCGTATATTCAAATTCTTTGTACTTTTAATTCGTTAACCATCGGAATGTTTATTCATTCTCATTTAATTTTATACGTATCGAGGTATTTCCAAATGCATTTTACATGCGCCACAAGACGCTGCGCCGCAATTTTTTCCATTATTGCTGGAATTGTGATAACCGGTTGCGGAAACTCGCCAAAAACAGCGCAACCCGGACCGCTGCCGCCACCCGAAGTAGGGATTGTCACCATTGAACCGCAACGCGTAGTTCTCACAACCGAATTGCCCGGCCGAACATCGGCCTTTCTTACTGCGGAAGTAAGACCTCAGGTGAACGGCATCATCCTGCAACGCCTGTTTACAGAAGGAACTGACGTCAAGGCTGGACAGCCGCTTTACCAGATAGATCCCGCTCCGTATCAAGCGGCCCATGCGAACGCCAAAGCAACGCTTTCCCGCGCCGAAGCGACGCTTACCACCGTTCGCCTTAGAGAAAACCGCTATCAAGAGCTGGTAAAAATCAATGCCGTCAGCAAGCAGGAATACGACGACGCTCACGCGGCTCTCAAACAGGCTGAAGCAGATGTGGAAGCAAGCAAAGCCGCGTTAGAATCCGCCCGCATCAATCTTGGGTATACCAAGGTTACAGCCCCCATTTCGGGTCGCATCGGGCGTTCAACAGTAACAAACGGAGCTTTGGTAACCGCTAATCAACCCGCACCCCTGGCCACCATACAGCATCTGGCTTCTATGTATGTGGACGTAACCCAATCCAACGCCGAGCTACTGAAATTGAAAAGAAATCTTGCTAGCGGATTGTTGAAGCACGCTGGCCCAACCCAAGCGCAGGTTGGGCTGTTTCTGGAAGATGGCTCCGCCTATCCCATATCCGGCGTCCTCAAATTTTCAGAAGTCACGGTTGAACCAAGCACAGGTTCTGTCACCTTGAGAGCAATTTTTCCTAATCCGAAACAGACCTTGCTTCCCGGCATGTTTGTCCGCGCTGTGGTGGAGGAAGGAATTAACGAACAGGCCTTCCTTGTTCCGCAACGAGGTCTTTCCCGAAACACCAAGGGGGACGCCGCTATTTTAGTGGTTGGTCCAGAAGACAAAGTGGAAGAACGAATTATTCAGGTCGCCCGAACAATCGGAGACAACTGGCTGGTCAGCGAAGGATTGAAAGGCGGCGAACGCATCATCGTGGAAGGGATACAGAACGTAAGACCCGGAAGTACAGTCAGGTGCGTACCATTCTCGACAACGCCGAAAACATCAGCCACGGGCGTCTCCCAGCCTGCAGCCAACGCCGGGAAATAAGGAGCCGCTCACATGTCCAAGTTTTTTATCAACCGCCCGGTCTTTGCCTGGGTACTTGCCATAATCACCATGTTGGCCGGCTTACTCGCCCTCAAACAGCTGCCGGTCTCCCAATATCCGCCGATCGCTCCGCCGCGGATAGCCATCAACGCCATGTACCCGGGCGCTTCGGCGCAAACCGTTCAAGATACCGTTACCCAGATTATCGAACAGAAAATGAACGGTATCGATAACTTGATTTATATGTCATCCACCAGCGACTCCAATGGATCCGTGTCCATAAACCTGACTTTCAAGGCGGGAACCGATCCAAACATGGCTCAGGTGCAAGTTCAGAACAAGCTTCAGCTGGCTATTCCCATCCTGCCCGAGGCCGTACAAAGACAAGGGATTGCCGTTGTTAAATCCACGGCGAATTTCCTTATAGTGGTCGGTTTGGTTTCAGACGATAATTCCAAGGATCGCCATGAGCTGACCGACTACCTGGTGTCCAATGTTCAAGATATAATCAGCCGCGTTGACGGGGTGGGCGAAGTTGTGGTGTTTGGCACGCAAAACGCAATGCGTATCTGGCTAAAACCGGATAGGCTGAACAACTACAAATTAACTCCCTCTGACGTAAGCAACGCAATCCAAGCTCAAAACGCGCAGGTTTCAGCCGGGCAAATTGGCGGCAGGCCGTCGGAGGACGGACAACAACTAAATGCTACCATCACCGCCCGAACCCTGCTCAAAACAGTGGAAGAGTTTGAATCCATCATCCTGAAGACCAATAGCGACGGCTCCACAGTCAGACTACGGGACGTGGCGGATTGCAAAATCGGTACGGAAAACTACGAGATTGAGAGCCGCTATAACACAAAACCGTCTTCCGCTCTCGCAATTAGACTTGCCTCAGGCGCAAACGCCCTGGACACAGCCGATCGGGTCAAGGAGAAAATGACAGAACTGTCGCAGTATTTCCCGAGCGGCATGAGAGTTATCTATCCCTATGACACCACGCCTTTCGTCAAAATTTCCATAAAAGAAGTGGTGCATACCTTAATAGAAGCCGTTTTACTGGTTTTTTTGGTTATGTTCCTTTTCCTTCAGAACATACGCGCCACCTTGATACCAACCATCGCGGTGCCAGTCGTTCTTTTGGGGACGTTCGGCATATTGTCGGCCAGCGGTTTTTCTATCAATACTCTGACCATGTTTGCCATGGTTCTTGCTATCGGTCTTTTGGTTGACGACGCCATTGTCGTCGTTGAAAACGTCGAACGTATCATGAGCGAAGAAGGACTCCCGCCCAAGGAAGCCACCATAAAATCCATGGGGGAAATTTCAAGCGCTTTGGTGGGGATTACCCTCGTACTGTCGGCAGTTTTCGTGCCCATGGCTTTTTTCGGAGGATCAACCGGCGTTATCTACCGACAGTTTTCCATAACCATTGTTTCAGCCATGGTACTTTCCGTGCTGGTAGCCATGATACTGACGCCGGCTCTTTGCGCCACTCTGCTCAAGCCCGTGGAAAAAGGCCGCTCGGCTGCGGAACATAGCTATTTCCCTTGGTTTACGCGTTTTTTTCTATGGTTCAACAAATGGTTCGACCGCGGTTCCCGAAAATATCAATCCATTGTCGGAGCCATGTTCAACAAATCAGCTCGATATCTTTTGTTTTATGGAGCTATCGTAGCTACTACGTTGTTTCTTTTCTCACGCATGCCCACAGCCTTTCTGCCAGACGAAGATCAGGGACTCATTTTCTGTCAGGTTCAGTTGCCAGCCGGAGCGACCGCAGATCGGACTCTCAAAGTAATCGAGGAAATGGAACGCCATTTTCTCGAAAATGAAAAAAACTCCGTAGAATCTGTTTTGGGAATTAGAGGCTTCAGTTTTGCAGGCCGCGGCCAAAATTTGGGCATGGCTTTTGTCAAACTTAAAGACTGGAAACTACGCAAAACTCCGGAAACTCGAGCGGACGCAGTGGCGGGCAGAGCTATGGCGGCATTTTCCCAAATCAGAGACGCCCGAGTTTTTGCCTTTACGCCTCCGGCGGTTATAGAACTGGGGCAGGCCAACGGATTTGACTTTCAGCTTCAAGACCGCAGCGGTATCGGCCATGAAAAACTTATGGAAGCCCGCAACCAACTCTTGGGCATGGCCATGCAAAACCCGAAATTAACCGCCGTGCGCCCCAACGGTCAGGACGACACCCCGCAATTCAAGTTGGATATCGATGATGTGCGGGCGGGAGCTCTAGGGGTTTCGCTTGATAGTATTAACAATCTTCTTTCCACTGCTTGGGGAAGCTCCTATGTCAACGATTTTCTGGAAAACGGACGAATCAAAAAAGTTTATCTCCAGTCCGACTCCAAATACAGAATGCTGCCGGAGGATATTAATCTTTGGTACATCCGCAATAACAGCGGAGATATGGTACCTTTTTCAGCGTTTTCCAACTCCCGTTGGGAATACGGTTCCCCGCGTCTTGAACGATACAACGGCATTCCTTCAGTAGAAATATTGGGACAGGCGGCTCCAGGCCTGAGATCTGGCGACGCCATGAGGGAAATGGAGCTTATGGCCAGCAAACTCCCGCCAGGAACCGGTTATGAATGGACTGGTCTCTCTTACGAAGAACGCCAATCCCATGCCCAGGCTCCGGCGCTGTACGCAATTTCAATTCTGGTCGTGTTCCTCTGCGTCGCCGCTCTGTACGAGAGTTGGACCATCCCCTTTGTCAATATGGTTATGCTACCGCTGGGAATTTTCGGCGCCATTACGGCCACAACTCTGCGCGGGCTACCTAACGATATTTATCTACAGATCGGGCTTTTAACCACCGTGGGGCTTTCGACCAAAAACGCCATTCTGATCATTCAGTTCATCAAAGAGCAGATGCATCAGGGCTTGGGCATGGTAGAAGCCACGCTTGCCGCCGTAAAAATCCGTTTGCGTCCCGTTATCATGACATCACTGGCGTTTTTCTTCGGCACATTGCCGCTGGCTCTTACCAAAGGCGCCGGATCGGGCGCTCAGAACGCAATCGGTACGGCCGTTACTGGCGGGCTGATTTCAGCCACGTTCATCGATCTATTTTTCATACCGTTTTTCTTTGTGCTCATCTCCCGCAAGTTCGGAAGGAAGCATCGGGATTCCATAGACAAGACGGAGCTATCTGCTCCGCCGGAGGCCATATAACATGAAACGCGGAATAGTAGCCATGGGTGTCGCCATAGCCTGCATAACCGGCTGTACAATGGCACCAAATTATACAAGACCAGACGCCCCAATCCCAGAATCCTGGCCGACCGGAACCGCCTATCCTCAAAATCAGAGCGAGACAAAAGATGCGGCGACGGATCTTAAATGGGATCAATTTTTCATGGATCCGCAATTGCGGAAACTCATCGCCATGGCCCTTGAAAACAACAGGGATCTCCGGGTGGCAGCGTTAAATGTGGAAAAAACTCGCGCCCAGTATCGTATTCAGCGGGCGGACCTTCTGCCGACAATTAACGCCGAGGGTGGCGGAACAATTCAACGCGTTCCGGAAGATCTTTCAGCAACGGGTAACGCCGTGACCTCCAGGGTCTACAGCCTGAGCCTCGGTCTCAGCACATATGAAGTGGATTTTTTTGGTCGAGTGAGAAGCCTGAAAGATCAGGCGCTGGAACAATTTCTGGCAACGGAAGAAGCGCGCCGCAGCGCGCAGATTAGTCTGGTGGCGGAAGTAGCCAATCAATATTTGACTCTGGCCGCCGACCGAGAACGCCTTAAACTGGTAAATGACACGCTCAAAAGTCAACAGGAGTCCTATAGCCTGATCAAAAGCCGCTATACGCTTGGCGCATCCTCAGAACTAGATCTGCGTCAAGCTCAGACCAGTGTGGATTCCGCGCGGGTCGACGCGGCGCGTTACACAAGTCTGGTAGCGCAAGACGAAAACCTGCTCGCCCTTATCGTGGGAGCCCCAATACCTCCCGAACTCTTGCCCGAGGGCTTCGGCTCGGTTGACGCCATAAAAGAATTATCCACCGGTATTCCATCCGATGTTCTCCAACGCCGTCCCGATATCATGCAGGCGGAGTATTTACTCAAAGGCGCCAACGCCAACATTGGAGCCGCGCGAGCCGCTTTTTTCCCCCGTATTACACTCAATACTAGTATCGGCACGTCAAGCGATCAATTAAGCGGCCTCTTCTCGGCCGGTTCATTTGCTTGGGGTTTTGCGCCTCAATTCACAGTACCCATATTCGATTACGGCAGAAACCGCGCGGCCCTTACCGTAGCGGAACGCGACAGGGATATTTACCTGGCCAGATATGAAAAAGCAATTCAAACGGCATTCAGAGAAGTAGCTGACGCCTTGGCTCAGAACGGAACGGTAAAGCAACAGTTAGAAGCTCAGCAGTCACTCGTAGAAGCTACATCCGAAAGCTATCGCCTCTCCCAAGCTCGTTATCACGGCGGCGTTTCCAGCTATCTGGACGTATTGGATTCTCAGCGTTCTTTTTACGGGGCTCAGCAAGGGCTGATCAACATCAACCTCAACCAATTGAGCAATCTTGTAACGCTTTATAAAGTACTAGGCGGAGGAGTCGAATAAATCTACCATAAAAAATGCCGCTATTTCCGTATCATATACGAATTTGGCGGCGTTTCGTTCCACAAATTAGCTACGCATAAGATCATTATCTAATTAGAAGATTTACTCCCCGCGCGCGATTTTACAAATTCTCCAACCTGATTAATGGCTTGCACTCCTTCCGGTAAGTTCGGAGCAAAGCAATGCCAGAAATGCCACATACCTTCCCATACGTCCAGCGTCACATCAACTCCCGCCGCTTTTGCTTTTTCCGCCAAGCGCAGCGAATCGTCCAGCAGAATTTCATCGGTACCCACATGGATGAGAAGCGGAGGTAAACCTGAAAAATCGCCATAAATCGGTGAGATGAGGGGATTTTTCAAATCCATTTCAGGCGCGTACATTTCCGCGCAAGCCCGACACTCTCGCTCGGTCATCCAGGGATCGATCTCGGCGCGCGCGGTTATGGACTCTCCGTCGCATGTCAGGTCGGTCCAGGGAGAAAGGAGAACCGCCGCGCTCGGAAGTTTATCCCCCTCTTTAAGTAGCGTCATCATGGCGGCCAAACTCAGACCGCCGCCGGACGAATCGCCAAGAAACGCCATATCTTCGGGGCAATATCCCTGATCCAGCAGCCAACGATAGGCCGCAACAGTGTCTTCCAAGGCAGCTGGAAATGGGCACTCCGGAGCAAGCCGGTAACCAACAGCCAAAACGGCGCACTCCGAAGTGGCGGATATCTGAGCTGCGGTTAAGCGACTTGATTTACAAGAACATTTCACGTGCCCCCCGCCATGAAAGTGTACGATCACTTTTTTTGTATCGGCGTTTGCGGCGCGCACCCATTCGGACGGAACTCCGCCGGCTATTACCTCCTCAACAACAACTCCTTCTGGTAAAACAGCCCGAGAAGCCGCAGCTTCTATCACTTCTCTCGCCTCCTGGATGGAAGGAGCCGGGGGAGCGTTTTTTATATTTTTTATCAACCAAGCCCGTAGATTTTTGCTTTTTGCACTCAACATCAATAAATTCTCTCCTTTGATCTGATTCTGAATCAACCTAGTCTTAACGCTATATTGCCCGAAATACCCAAGAAATACATCAGCAAAATCTCCGCCGTCTCACTTGATTCAATCTGTTTAAAATGTTATGCGTTATATGACCTTAATAATCACTTTAAAACCAATCAAAACCTTGTAATACTACCGCGATTTTCGAAAATCAAAACTATTTGCGGCAATATGCGCCCACGCGCTTGATCCACGTAATTGATAGAGGAGCCGTCATGAACAAGAGAAGATTTTCCAGAGTCAATTTCAAGGTAAGCGCCTCTGTCAGGGTAGGAGATCGGACGTTTTACGGGGTTGTGGAAAACCTCAGCATGAACGGTATGCTGTTAATAACCGAAGCTGAATTCCCAGTCGGACAATCGGTTGAAACTATCATTTTTCTGGAGGGATCCGACCCCGCTATACTTGTCTGCTGCAACGGCAGAGTTTCCCGGACGCAGGAAAACAGCTTGGCTATCACCTTTGAAAAAATAGAGCTGGATTCATATACTCACTTAAAAAACGTCATCTCGTACAATATTAAGGACACCGGAAAGGTGACGGAAGAAATTCATAATTTCATCGATGAGAAACTTATATCAAAAAAATGAGCTTCATTGGTTGGCGCATGGCATGAAAAACGCTATGTTTTTTCCAACAACCGATAACCATTCCCGCTTTTATCTTCAGCAAATTTGACCAAACCGCATTTTTTACTAAAAGCCTCGCAAGAGTTACGCTCTCGCAGGGCTTTTGTCTTTTGCGGCGCACTGACTCCCTCGCCGTGTTTCAATAAAAAGCGCATATTGTTTTAGAACAATATTTTTGACATTTTTCTGGTATCACATTTTTTTTTTTGCTATAAAACGAACTCTCAACTTGCAATGACTACTCTTTGCGAGAGTCTATTGATACAATAAGTTGAAAAAGAAAAAACATACCGCACGGATTCCATGGAGAACCGGGACGGAAGAAGATGTATCTTCCACATCAGGCTGTTTGCCGTTTCAAGGCTTGCGTCTGTTGTCCCTTACGCGCTCCGAAGCGCGTTTTTTTTCGGGAGAAAATCAATGAACGACGCACGTAAAAAAATCACGATTCCGGACATTCTGAAAATGAAACGGGACAAACGTCCCATCGTAATGATGACCGCATATGACTACCCTTTCGCGCGTCTTGTTGACAGCGGAGGCGTTGACGCCATTTTAGTGGGAGATTCTCTGGGCGTTGTGTTTTCAGGCCATGAAAACACCTTGAGCGTTACTATGGACGAAATGCTCTATCACACCAGAGCAGTAGCGCGCTCAAATCCCTTGGCTCTTCTGGTTGCGGACATGCCGTTCATGTCGTATCAGGTCAGCATTGAAGAAGCTCGCCGCAATTGCGGCAGAATACTCCGGGAAGGAAACGCTCAGGCCGTCAAAATTGAGGGCGGCGTAAACATATCTCATGTTATTAGCTCCGTCACATCCATTGACATTCCGGTCATGGGCCATATCGGCCTGACCCCTCAATCCGTTCATCGCATGGGCGGATATAAGGTTCAGGGACGAAAAGAACAGGCCAAGCAGATTATGGATGACGCATTGGCGGTTCAAGACGCGGGCGCCTTCGCCATAGTATTAGAAGCTATCCCCGCGCCTCTCGCGGCTCAAATCACTGAAAAGCTATCAATTCCCACCATTGGCATTGGCGCGGGTCCGCACTGCGACGGCCAGGTGCTGGTAATACACGATATCCTCGGTTTGTGCGAGAAATACACCCCAAAATTCGTCAAACATTACGCAGAGCTGGCTCCGGCTATCACCGACGCCGTCGCCAATTACGCCGCTGAAGTCCGTTCGGGAGCGTTCCCTGCGGAGGAACACTCGTTTAATTAGCTCGTTTGCTCCAAAAAGAACGCAGTTTTTGCGTTGATCTCTATTTGAAAAGCAATAATGAAAACAATCCCCACAATAAAAGACATGCGCTCGTTGGCACGTTCCTGGAAACAAGAAGCCAAAACCATCGCTTTTGTCCCAACCATGGGCTCTCTCCACGAAGGTCACGCCGCGCTTCTGCGCAAAGGGCGTGAACTGGCCGATATTCTAGTTTTGTCCATTTTTGTGAATCCGATCCAGTTCGGAGAGAACGAAGACCTTAACCGCTATCCCCGCGTTTTGGAACAGGATTGCCGCGTTGCCTCAGCATGCGGAGTTGACTGCGTTTTTACTCCTACGGCCATGGAAATGTATCCAGAGGGATTTCAGACGTCTGTGTCCGTGCGAGAACTATCAAAACCATTATGCGGCGCCAATCGGCCAGGTCATTTCGACGGCGTTGCGACTGTTGTCACAAAACTGTTCAACATCGTTGCGCCCGATATGGCCATCTTTGGTCGCAAGGATTACCAGCAGCTTACCCTCATCAAGCGTATGGCGGACGATCTGAGCCTTCCGGTGGCAATTATTGACATACCCATCGTCAGGGAGCTCGACGGTATCGCAATGAGTTCGCGCAATTCTTACCTATCGCCGCAGGAACGTCAAAGCGCGCTCGCCATTTCCAGGGCTATTGCAGAGGTTCGCGCTCTATACGATTCTGGAGAGCGTTCCATTGAAACCTTGACCCAGAAAGCTTTTGATGTGATACAACAGGAGCCAATCCTTAAAATAGATTATCTGGAATTCCGCGACGCGCGCACGTTACAATTGTCGGATCGGGCAAAAGATGACGTTTTGTTTGCTCTGGCCGTAAAAGCGGGGACAACCAGACTTATTGATAACACTGTCTTAGGAGAGAAGGAATAATCATGCAAAGAATCATGTTGAAAAGTAAAATACACCGCGCAACCATCACCGGAGCCGATCTTGAGTACGAGGGAAGCGTTACTATAGATCGCGATCTGATGGACGCCGCGGATATTGTCTCTTATGAAAAGGTCGCTATCTGGAATGTGACAAACGGCAGTCGTCTTGAAACATACGCCATAGAAGGAAAACGAGGTTCGGGGGTAATCTGCCTGAACGGAGCCGCCGCCCGCCTAGTTGCGCCCAAGGATGTGATCATCATTGCTAGTTTTGTGAACCTCGACGCGGAAGTGGCCAAAAAACACGTGCCTAAACTGGTATTTGTTGACGATAAAAATCGTATAGTTCCCTCTAGAGCCGAAAACGCTGGCCAATCCAAAATCAGGCGCGCATTTTGAACAAAATAATTTTTGCTGCCCCAGCAAAAAAGAGTCGCCTTGCAAATAGGCGACTCTTTTTTTGTATCAACTAAATAGAATGAATTATTTCCCGCGCCGTTCTGGTCGTTCGATATCAAATTTTTCTAATCGATATTGAAGAGTCTTATAACTCATGCCAAGAAGCGGAGCCGCCCTACCGATAACCCAATCCGCCCGTTCCATGGCCTTGATAATCAGGTTTTTTTCCAAAGTTTCAATATCAATTCCCTCCGGCGGCAGATCAAAAGGAACTTCTCCGGCTGAAAGTGAATTCGCCGTTATTTCTTCCGGCAAATCATTCGGCTCAATAAGGGAATTTTCGGCCATCAACGTAGCTCGCTCAATAACCGATTCCAGTTGCCTAACATTACCCGGCCAAGGATAACTCATCAATAACTTCAGGGCGGCTTTGGATATTCCTTCCACCGCAACGTCGGCGACTTGACTGTACTTCGTAACAAAATGTTCCGCCAGCGCTTTAACATCCCCGCCTCTGTCACGTAACGGCGGCAAATTAATACGAATTACATTAAGACGATAAAAAAGATCATCCCTGAAATTACCTCGTTTTATCTCCTGTTCCAGATCCTTGTTAGTGGCCGAGATAATTCGTACGTCCAGCGGAAGGTTGACTTTGCCCCCCACCCTGCGAATTTCTTTTTCCTGTATGGCTCGCAAAAGCTTGGCCTGCATGGATACGTTCATTTCGCCTATTTCATCCAAAAAAACCGTTCCGCCGTCAGCCGCCTCAAAAACGCCTATTTCCCTAGTATTGGCTCCGGTAAAGCTTCCCTTTTCATGACCGAACAATTCGCTTTCAATCAGGGTTTCTGGTATGGCCGCGCAATTAATAGCCATGAATGGCTTGTCGCAGCGGTGACTTCCGTCGTGTATAGCCCTGGCCACAAGCTCTTTGCCGGTTCCAGATTCGCCTACGATGAGCACGGTGGAGTTAGTGGCGGAAATTTTTGCCACAACGCGATACACCTCCGCCATTTTTGGATGATCGCCCATCATGGTTGGTATCGCCGCCGTTGAAGTCTCCCGCTTTTGCAAAACTCGATTTTCACGCACAAGCCTGATACGTTCAAAAGCCCTGCGCAGCGTGGTTACCAGATTCTCCCGGTTAAGAGGCTTTTCCAGATAATCAAACGCTCCCTTGCGCATAGCCTCGACAGCCGAGTCAACCGAACCGTGAGCCGTCATAAGAATCACGCACTGCCGAGGATCATTGGACAGAGTCGCTTCAAGTAAATCCAGACCATTCTGACCCTGCATTTTCAGATCTGTCAAAACCAGATCGAACTCTTGCCGATCAAGTTGTTCCAACGCCTCTTTGACTCCGGGGACATCCACAATTTCATACCCTTCCTTACCCAGTATCAGCTTGAGAATATCCCGCTGTCCCTTTTCGTCGTCAACAATCAGTATGCTTCCGGCTTTATTGCGATTATTGCCCATAATATGCGCCTTCGTATGTATTTAGTGATAATAAATGGCTGTTGTCGTATATCTGGCTCATCCGAGTTCGCGCTGCTCATTACGCAAAGGCAGCGTTACGATAAACTTGGTTCCCTTTCCAACTTCGCTTTCGACGCTTATCTCGCCGCCATGCTCGCTGATTATGCGTTCGGTAATCGCAAGCCCAAGACCTATCCCCGCGTCTTTCGTGGTGAAATAAGGCTTAAATATCTTGTCAATATCTTCCGCGGCAATGCCTTTTCCCTGATCCTCAAACGTAAGACAGACTAGATCGGTTTCGCTCGACGCGCCCAAATTAATCACGCCGCCGTCGGGCATCGCCTGAACGGCGTTATTGATGAAATTAAGGATACAGGTGCGGAGCAATTCAGGATCAACCCATAATTGCGGCAAAACTCCAGAAATCCGCTGGTTCAACGTAATATGTTGTTCCGGAAAGCGCTCCCGCACAACAGGCAAAATCTTTTCCAAAAAATCAGCATAATTGATCATTGAACAGCGCAATTGGAGAGGCCGTCCAAAGTTCATAAAATTGGCCACCATGTTGTTGGCCCGCCGCACTTCTTCTTTGATATTCTCCAGCAATTCTTCAAGCTTTTCTTTATCCTCGCAGAATTCTGGGCGTATTTCAGTCTTCAGATGATCTACGGCAAGACTGATATAGTTGAGCGGATTACGAATTTCATGGGCAATGCCCGAAGCCAAGCGCCCAACCCGCGAAAGGTGCTCGGCCTCGTTCAAGCGTTTTTTAAGAACCTCTCGTTCCTTAAGTTTTTCCACCATATTATTGAAACCAGCGGCCAACTCGCCAATTTCGTCATTACTCTTAACCGGTATAGTTACGGAAAGATCGCCTGTTGACACGCGTTTAAAATCATCCGCCAGACTATGAATAGGTCCAGTATAACGTCGGGCAAAAAAAATGGTGACAACAATCCCAACGGCAAAAATCATGGTCGAGGCAATAAGGCGTTGCAGAAAATTCGAGTACTGCAGATTTCGAATATTATCCAGCACCATCTTTATCTGGACATAACCCCAATATTCATCGCCTACAATAACAGGAACAACAACTTCGTATGGTTTCTGAGAAAAATTACGAAATCCACCGCCGATTTCAGGCTCGGCGCGTATGCCTTTTTCCAGTTTTTTTAATTCGCGTTTCTTTCCAATCTTTTCTGGATCGGATGAATCAATGATCTCGCCTTCAATATTTATGATGTTGATTTCACTGATTCCCTTTTTTCGGGCTTCAATAAGATAGTCATCCAGCCGCGAGACTTCGTCTTCTGAGGTAATGTCTTCTATGCTAACCTGAACCGCCTTTGATATTTCTCGGGAGCTTTCCTGAATTTCCCTGACCAGATCGTCTTGAGCGTACTGATTGAGAAGAAAAAGAGCCAGCATGGAAATAACCAGCAGCGATATCATGACAATAATGAGTTTTGTATTAAGATTCATGGCAATCCCGTTGTAACAGCCAGATCGATTTTTTCGCGATTATATATTAGCAAGCGAATCGAAGCAAATGCGCGAGAGAGCCTGAAAGGATTATTGACATAAATAACAGAGGGGTGATATATAAATCTGCTATGCTACGCTACCGCGCTGAACATACATTACCCAAAACTAGGTTTGGGTTTTTCTTTACAACCATGGCGTTCTTCATCCTCTTTGTCGGCGGATGCACGCACTACATTCCGCGCGAAAAACTTATGCTGGACTCATGCGAGACCAATGCATGCAGCGAAAAAATAAAGCTAGTGGCCGTACCTCTTCCCGTCATTGCTTCAAGNCCAAATGAAGGCGTTACATACGGCGCGTTGTCAGCGTTTCTGTTTCACGATAAAAACGATGAAATTTCAACCCTTCTTGCGCCACAAATAAACAGCAACAAAAGTTTCGGCGTTACAACCACTGTGTACGGAGCCACGTATTTTTCTCCGCAACGCAATATTGAATATAACCTTTCCCAATCATCCAAAGTCAATCACGACTATGAATTCAAAATCCGCGATAATACCTTTTTAGATAACAAACTCGAGCTGAACGCTTTTATATTCAAGTTATCCGACGGATCATCGCGTTTTTACGGTTTCCAGGCGGAAAGTGACAACGATAACGAAACCAACTATGCAAACGACGAAGTCGGAATAAACATTTCAGCCGGATACAATGTTACAGAGAATCTCCAGTTCTTGATAGGCGACAGATTTCGCCATCTTGACGTGAAGCGCGGCGCCATAAAAAAGACGCCTTACATCAAAGACCGATTCTCCAGGCAAGACGTTCCGGGGCTGGGTGGATTTACCGCCCATGCGCCTCGGCTTTCCGTTATTTACAGCACATTGGACAGCAAAGACATCCCGACCACTGGTTATTACGCAAAGTTTTCCATGGAAAACAGCTTCAAAGGACTTGGCAGCGAGACAAACTACCGTCACTATGAAGCGGAAGTAAAAGGATATTATCCTTTTGACAACTCCCGTTATATCAGCGTGTTTCGTTTAATGTACAACCAAACCCTGGGACACGACGTTCCTTTTCTGGAGCGCAGTATCTTGGGCGGGGAAACAACGCTGCGCGGTTATGGACGCAACCGCTTTATAGACAACAGTTTTCTACTTTGCAACCTGGAGCAACGCATCAGGCTTTTCCGCTGGGAAGTGTTCAATGTAACCGCCGACTGGGAAATCGCGTTGTTTATGGACATGGGAGCCGTAATGGAGTCTTTGGACAAAATGAACGCTAACAGCTTGGAGGTAAATCCCGGCATTGGATTCCGAGCCATCGTCCGTCCAAATATCGTCGGGCGCGTAGATCTGGGCGTTGGCAAAGACGGGCCCGCC
>JGI994J12354_10000729_pt1 | contig 32950 bp, 29 predicted proteins | sample IntmicLarv3ML3BL_FD_12354 | JGI IMG/M metagenome (IMG submission 12354) | reverse complement strand
TCTTTTGCACAGAAATTTTAAGGGCGGATAAAAACAAACGAGGACTGCTTAGCAGTCCTCGTTTGCTGTGGCAGGTGTCATTTGAAGCCTTAGCAGCTTTCTAAAGCTTCGGTTTTTTTCATGGTGCAGTCGGGGCAGCGCCCCTCGGCCTTCATCTTTTTCTCGCCCCATTCATACATCGCGCAGAGAATCGGCAAAAGGCTTTTGCCCTCCTCGCTCAGGGAATATTCAACCTTTGGCGGAACAACGGGATAGACGGTTCGAAAAACCAGACCGTCGCCCTCCAGCTCGCGCAGTTGCTGGGTTAGCATTTTTGGCGTGGCTTCTGAAACGAGTCGCCCAAGCTCGCTAAAGCGCATGGTTTGCTCCGACAGGTGCCATAATATGAGTGCCTTGTATTTTCCGCCGATTAGCTGGATTGTTGCGGAAACGGGGCAGCTTTTGTTTGTTTCAGCTTTGCTCATGTGTGCTCCTTTTTCTACGCTATCTTTTTGGGGACTATATTACAAAAAAGTACATTCTTGCCGCTTTGATATTGCTGCGGTATACTATAGCAAGGAGCAGACAATTTGTCAAAGCATTTGGAGGTGAATTTTTATCAAAAAAGAAATTTTCGACATTTCCGGCATGAGCTGTTCGGCTTGCTCGGCGCGGATTGAGCGCGGCATGGCAGAGCTTCCCGGCGTTTCCGGCGTCAGCGTGAATCTTTTGAAAAACAGCATGACTATTTCATATGACGAGATGGCTCTTTCGGACGAGGGGATTATCGCGGCAGTTCGCAGCCTCGGATATGGCGCGGCTTCGCGCGAGCGCGGCAGAGCGCAGGGGGAGGCAAAGCCCGGTGCAGCTTCGGCGGAGGCTTCTGGACTTCGCCGCCGGCTTATCGTTTCCGCGATTTTCACCGTGCCGCTTTTTTACATTGCTATGGGCGAAATGATGGGCGCGCCGCTTCCCTTTTTTCTCTCTGGCATGGAAAACGCCGGTGTTTTCGCCTTTACGCAGCTTTTGCTGACGGTGCCCGTTTTGGTAGCAGGACGGGGATATTATATCACGGGTTTTAAAAATCTCATTAAACGAAGTCCCAACATGGATTCGCTTATTGCGCTCGGCTCCGGCGCGGCGGTTTTGTATGGTGTTTATGCCCTGTACAAGATTCTTTGGGCTTTTGGGCATGGCTACATGGAGGTTGTTCACCATTTTTCAATGGATTTATATTTTGAATCCGCCGCGGTGATTTTGACGCTTATAACTCTAGGCAAATTTTTTGAAGTTCGGGCAAAGGGACGCACAGGCGCTGCAATTGAGGCGCTTATGAACCTTGCTCCAAAAACTGCGCGAGTTTTGCGAGATGGGCACGAGCTTGAAATTTCCGCTCGCGAAATTGTTATAGGCGACATTTTGGTGGTTCGCTCCGGCGAGGCGCTTGCGGCAGATGGCGTGCTTATCGAGGGCACCGCTGCGCTTGATGAAAGCGCCTTAACGGGCGAAAGTATGCCGGTTCAAAAGCAGGTTGGCGACCGTGTTATCGGCGCGACGACAAGCCGCAGCGGCTATTTCAAGATGCGCGTCACCGAAATCGGAGACGAAACGGCGCTTTCAAAAATTATTGTGCTTGTGGACGAAGCCACATCCTCAAAGGCACCGATTGCAAGGCTTGCAGACAGGGTATGCGGATTTTTTGTGCCGTTTGTCATCGTTATCGCGGCTGTGGCAGCAATTTTTTGGGCAGCGCTTGGGCACGGCTTTGAATTTTCGCTTAGGATTTTTATAAGCGTTCTTGTAATCTCCTGCCCTTGCGCCCTGGGGCTTGCAACTCCAACGGCGATAATGGTTGGTGGGGGGCTTTCCGCCTCGCGCGGAATTCTTGTGAAAAGCGCCGAGGCGCTTGAGGGCGCGCACAATGTGAGAACCATTGTCCTTGACAAAACAAACACCATCACAACAGGCAAGCCCGTTGTGACAGACATTTTTCCGCTTTGCGATGAGATGCTGCTTCTTCAAACCGCCGCATCTATCGAGGCTATGAGCTCCCACCCACTTGCAACGGCAATTGTTGCGCACGGCAAAAAGCGCGGCATCGAATTTTTGGAGGCTTCAGATTTTTCTCAAAACCCCGGGCGCGGTGTGTCCGCGGTTGTCGCCGGCGAGCGTTGCCTTGCCGGAAACGCAGAAATGATGCACGATGCCGGGCTTGACACGGCGATGCTTTCTGAATGCGCAAAAATTATGTCAACCAAAGGCGAGACGGCTTTATATTTTGCGCGTGGGGGCGAACTTCTTGGTATAATCTCCATTGCCGACACTATAAGACCAACGAGCGCGGAGGCTGTCCGGGCTTTGAAATCTATGGGGCTTAATGTAATTATGTTAACCGGGGATAATTCACGCACCGCTTCCGCGATTGCGAAAGGTGCCGGGATAGACACTGTTATAAGCGAGGTTTTCCCAGATGAGAAGCAAACGGAAATCAAGCGGCTTCAGGACATGGGGCAGCGTGTGTGCATGGTTGGCGACGGCATAAACGACGCGCCGGCGCTGGCGCAGGCGGATGTTGGTGTGGCAATTGGCGCCGGGGTTGATGTTGCGCTTGAGGCGGCGGATATTGTGCTTATGAAAAGCGACCTTTTAGATGTTGCGGTGATGATTTCGCTCTCACATGCAACCATGCGGAAGATAAAGCAAAATCTTTTCTGGGCGTTTATCTATAACATTATCGGAATTCCCATTGCGGCTGGGGTTTTGTTTCTGCCCTTCGGCATTTTGCTAAACCCCATGATTGCCGCGGCGGCGATGAGCATGAGCTCTGTTTGCGTTGTGACAAACGCGCTGACTCTCAGACTTTTTAAGGTGCATCGAAAAAATGAACAGATAAAGGAGCAGGAAAAAATGACAAAAACAGTAAAGGTGAGCGGCATGAGCTGCGCCCACTGCCAAAGGGCAGTCGAGAAGGCGCTGATGGCTCTTGATGGGGTTTCAGAGGTTTGTGTGAAGCTTGAGGAGGGCTGCGCTCTTATTACGCTTGAGCATGAGGTTTCGAGCGCTGAAGTTAAGGCTGCGCTTGAGGAGGAGGGCTTTGGCTTTTCCGGCATGGAATAGGTCTGCTTTTCTATTTTTCAAAAAGTATAACAAATTGTACCACAGCTTCTTATAGCTGTGGTACAATGTTTTTATACATTTTACTTAAAGGAGTATAAAAGCATGAAAGCTTCGACTTTGATTTCTGTGCGAGATATGGAAAAGTCTCTCAAGTTTTATCACGACATTTTAGAGCAGGAGGTTATTGACGATTTTGGAGCGAACAAAGCTTTAAGCGGCGGTTTTTCCCTGCAAACGCTTCCGACCTGGGCAGGTTTTATACACCGTGAGGAGGAGGAGGACATTATTTTTGGCGGCAGCGCCTTCGAGCTTTATTTTGAAACCGATGATATGGACGCTTTTTCTGCAAAGCTTGAGGCATATGGCGGCATTTCATATGTTCACCCTGTTCTTATGCATAGCTGGGGGCAGCGCGCTGTCAGAATTTATGACCCGGACAGACACATTATCGAAATTGGCGAGAACATAGACATGGTTGTGGGGCGGATTTTTGCAGAGCTTGGAACTGTTTCAGACACCGCAAAGCGCATGGATGTTTCCGAAGACTTTGTCCGCGAAACTCTGGCACGATTGAAAGGCTGCTGATTTTTTCGCCGCTCTTAATCTTTTTCTAATCTTTGCTCCATTGTGATTTAATTTTGCTGGGTTATCATGTGGCTAAGATAAAATTTTTAGGCACGCAAAGGAGCAGACTATGACAGAAATTGAAAAAGTTGAAAAGCTTCGGGAAAAGGCAAGCGTTAGCTATGCAGACGCGAAAAGGGCGCTTGTCGCCTGCGACTGGGACATTTTAGATGCTATGATTTTGCTTGAGGAGGAGGGGCGCACCAGCTCCTCTCAGAGGATATCCGCCCCGGCTTATTCCACCTGGGACGGACAGGGCAACGCTCCGCCGCGTGGCGAGCGCGAGAGCGCAGGCAACAGCTTTTTAGACCTTATGGCAAGTTTTTTTAACTGGCTTGGAAAAATTTTGGGACTTGGCAATTCAAATGAATTTGTGGCATCGAAAAATGGGGAGCAGGCTCTTGCCATTCCTGTGACAATTTTTGTGATTTTCCTCGTTTTCTGCTTTTGGATTGTGATTCCGCTTCTTATAATCGGGCTGTTTTTCGGATTTAAATACAGCTTTCGCGGACCAGAACTTGGACGGGATTCTATAAACAACGCCATGCACAAGGCAAGCGATATTGTGTCCGAAATAAAAAAAGAAATAATAATCGAATTTGAAGCCGAGTTTAAGAACAAGCCCGACCAAAGGGACTAAACTCGCCTTTATCCAACACATTTTCTGATGGGGCAAAAATGCCCCATCAGAAGCATCCGCGATTAATTAAAACGCGCCGGAGGAAAATCGTTATGGCAGAAAAAATACTCATCATCGAGGACGAGGAAAAGATTGCGCGCTTTGTAGAGCTTGAGCTTTTGCACGAGGGCTATGAGGTTACAAAATGTATGGACGGGCGCGAGGGTCTTGAAATTGCCGAGACAGGCAATTTTGACCTTTTGGTTTTGGACATCATGCTCCCCGGGATTAACGGGCTTGAAATTTTGCGCAGGCTGCGCAAAAGCGTTTCCCTGCCCGTTATCATGCTAACCGCACGCGACAGTGTGATTGACAAGGTTTCCGGGCTTGATTTGGGCGCGGATGATTATATCACAAAGCCCTTTGCAATTGAGGAGCTGCTTGCCAGAATTCGCGCGTGTCTTCGCAAAAGCTCACAAAATGCTCCGACCTCGGCAAAGGATGCCTGCCTTTCGCGCGGCGAGCTGCGGCTTGACCCTCTTCGGTATGAGGTCAAGTTTGGGAGCGAGCTTATTACGCTTACAAACCGCGAGTTTGAGCTTTTGAAAACTCTGCTTGAGAACAAAAACATCGTTCTCTCGCGAAGCACGCTGCTTGAGCGTGTTTGGGGCTATGATTACATGGGCGAAACGAACATTGTTGATGTTTATGTGCGATATTTGCGAAGCAAGCTTGACGACGCGTTTGGGGTTTCGCTCATCTCCACCGTGCGCGGCGTTGGCTATGTGATAAAGGATGAGTGAGATGGCTTCTGAAAAACGCTCTGCTGCAAAAAACCAGCAGCAGAAAATTAAGAAAACCGGCTCTATTGCGCGGTCGATAAACCTTGGGTTTTCAACCAGAATCTTCTGGATTTTCGTGGTTATGGACATTATTTTATTCCGCGCGGAGCTTCGGGAGCTTTCTACGCACCTTAAAATTCTTGACACTGTGCATTTTTCGCCGCTTCTTGCCGCCATGCGAAGCCATGCCGACATTCTTGTTTTTCAGGCAGTCATTTGGTTTTTCTCGCTTTTCATTGGCACGGGCAGCATAAGGCGGCGGCTTAATCCGCTAAACGAGCTTGCGCAGGCGGCAAAAATTTGGAGCGCGCCGGAGCACAGCTTTGACGAGGCGCGGTTTCGTGACCTAGAATTTGCGATTGAGAGCATAAGCCCAACGCGCGAGGATGCAAGGCTCTGCACCGGCGACAAGGAGCTTTCCGGGCTTGAGGCGGCCGTTAACAACCTTATCACGCGAATGCGCGATTCTTACAGACAGCAGGCGCGCTTTGTCTCCGACGCTTCGCACGAGCTTCGCACGCCCATTGCCGTTATCCAGGGCTATGCCAATATGCTCGGGCGCTGGGGCAAAGAGGACGAAACCGTTTTGGTCGAGTCCATTGACGCTATAAAAAGCGAGTCGGAGCACATGAAGCATCTTGTGGAACAGCTTCTTTTTCTCGCGCGCGGCGACAGCGGACACACGAGGCTTAATCTCACAAATGTTGACCTTGGCGCGATGATGCGCGAGGTTTGCGAGCAGTCTGAAATGATTGACGAAAACCATGAATACACACTTCGCGCGGACGATGGCATTTTCGCGCGCGGCGATGGCGAGATGCTAAAGCAAACGGCACGGATTTTGGTTGAAAACGCCGCAAAATATTCTGCCGAGGGCGAAACGATTATACTGAAAGCGCAGCTTATCAAGGGCAATCCGGCTTTTACGGTGCAGGATGCCGGTGTTGGCATGGCGCAGGCAGATGTGCCACATGTGTTCGAGCGGTTTTACAGAGCGGACGCCGCGCGTTCGCGCGGCTCCGGCGGAACGGGACTTGGTCTTGCTATCGCTAAATGGATTGTGGACAAGCACGGCGGCTGGTTTGAAATTTTAAGCCGCGAAGATTTGGGAACTCGAATTTCCGTCTGTCTTCCAAAGGGCGAAGCGCCCACCGCGCCGACACAAAGCCCAAGGACAGAAACCGAGAAAATTTAATCCAAATGCCGCACATGCCGGCGCATGCAACCAAAGCCCTGTCCAACTTCGGACAGGGCTTCTTGCTTGGGCTTTGGCAAATACGGGCTTATTCCTCGTCTTCTTTTTTAGGGGCAGTTTTTTTCCGCTTTTTAACGCTCTCGGACAAGAGATATTCTATCTGTCCGTTTATGGAGCGAAAATCTTCCTCTGCCCATGCTGAAAGCTCTCGCCACAGGCTGTCGGACACCCTTAAAAGTATTTGCTTTTTTTCTTCACCGTTTTTAGCCATGACGGTACTTTTTAATAAATTGTGCCGCTGTTTACAATTGGCTGGGCGTCCTTGTTGCCACACAGGACAACGAGGAGATTGCTCACCATTGCGGCTTTGCGCTCTTCATCAAGCTCGACAACGTTGTTTTCGCTTAGCTTTTTAAGAGCCATTTCAACCATTCCAACAGCGCCTTCAACAATCATGTTCTTCGCATCAATAACTGCGGAGGCTTGCTGGCGCTGGAGCATGGAGGCGGCAATTTCGGGGGCATAGGCAAGGTTTGTTATGCGAGCTTCCATAATCTCAAGACCTGCAAGCTCAACCTTTGTCTGAATTTCTGCGCAGAGCTTGTCTGCGATTTCCTGACTGCTGCCGCGAAGGGACTTTTCATCGCCCTCGCCGCTTGGCGTGTCATAGGGGTAAAGGCGCACGATGTTACGAAGCGCGCTGTCGCACTGGATGGACAAAAATTCGACATAATTTTCAACATTAAACATTGCCTGCGCCGTGTTTACAACGCGCCAGATGACAACGATGCCAATGATTATCGGGTTTCCGAGCTGGTCGTTTATCTTTTGCTTGTCGTTATTAAGGGTCATGGTTTTTAGCGAGAGCTTGTTTGTCGGAATTGTGACAGAGCCGGATTTTTTGCCTTCAGTCGCGACAACTATGCCGCTGCTGGAGCCTGTTCCCACCGGGCTTGCGGCAACTGCAAAGGGCGTTGCCCAGAAAAAGCCAGGACCTTTAAGTGTGCCGTAATATTTTCCGAAAAGTGTTAGGACATAAGCCTCGTTTGGCTTTAGAACACGAAGACCGCAAAGCATGAAAATCGAAAATAGGCTTATCAAAATGCAAAGCACTGTGAGCGGCACTCTAAACGGGTTCATCCTCATCTCGCCAATCATCCACCGTCCCTCTGTTGCGCCAATTATAATTCCGAGCGCTATGCCGCCTATTGCCAGAGCCAAAAATAGCAGCAGCATTGGCATTCCAGCGCGTCCGGGCGCGGCTTTTTCCTGAAGGTTTGTGTCTACCTTGATGGTTTCTTTTTTGTTTTCGTTCATTTCTTTCTCCTCCTAATTTATTAATGATATCATTTTGATATCACAAATATATCATAATTTCTTTTAAATTGCAAGCCCACAAAGCTTTCTTTTCTCTTTTAAACAAAAGCGCTGCACCAAAACAGGGCGATTTAAACAGCCGCTTTTTTTGCAAATGGTGGTAGCGCTTGCCCTTAGACTGCGGCTGTGTTACAATGGCTACAAGATGTTTATTATATCTGAACGGAGGTGAGCGCGGCATGACCCGGCGCAAGTTTTTGATAGTTATACTTGTTTTTTGTCTTATATTCTCCGCCGCTTTCACAACAAGCGGCTTTGCGCTTAGCGATGTTTGCTTTATCGCCGTGAACGATGTTATCGACCAATCCTCCACAGCTTACATTTCCGGAAACACGGTTTATCTCCCCCACTGGATTTTTACCGGCTACAACCTCGGGCTGAGCTACACCCATTTTTCCGGCGACTCCACGGTTATGCTCTTCAGCGCCGAAAAAACGGTTTTTTTCAACTACAAGGACGGCACAGCATATGACGAATTTGACAACCAGTTTAGCGCCAGAGCCATTCTACGCGGCGATGTTGTTTATCTGCCTGTAAGCTTTATCTGTCGGCATTTCAGCGAGCTGGGTCTTTCATGGAGTTATTTTATCGGCGATGATTTCGGCGATTTGGTAAGGGTCAAAACTTTAGATGTTATTTTGGACGATACAACCTTTAGAAACGCATCGCCCAGCGCAATGCAGGCGCGCTATCTCAGGCACCTTGCGGCAAACCCACCGCCCCCCTCGCCTTCTCCCTCGCCCCCAGCGGCTGTTTCTCCCTCGCCCCCTCCTGTGGGTCTGGAGCCTTCGCCGGACGGACTTGGCATAACCCTCGCCTTCAGCGGTCTGCCGGACGACGCGCTTTTAACTGTTCTTAAAAATCAAAATATTAAGGCATGTTTTTTCCTGAGCGCTGAGGATGTTGCCCAAAATCCTGACATGGTGCGCCGTCTTTTCTGCGAGGGACACACGCTCGGTGCGCTTTGCTCCGAAAATGTGCAGGAGGATTTTGAGGAAATCTCGGCTCTTATTTTTGAAGCTGCGATGACGAGAATAATTCTCTTCACCACGCCGGATTCGGGCAGCAATTATGAGGCGCTGCATTCGGAAATGTCCGCCTTGCATAAATATGCAGACTTGACCATTCAGCCCGGCTACAGCTTTTCATATTATAAGTCCATCATAGAACTCTGGGACAGCCGCTGCTTTATGATCATCCCCTGCCATGACACATCCAGCTCGTTTGTATCTGCACTGCTACAGGAAGCAAGCAGCGGCAGATATGTGCTCTCTCCGCTTCGCGAAAGTCAGTGAAATCAGGTAACAACCCCCCAGAGCGGTCTAAACGACCGCTCTGGGGGGTTAATTGCCGGAGGTGTTCCGGTGGGCTTTTGGGGCAGCTTTTGCTGGATTGGCTTTTGTCTAGCTGCTTTCGCCGATGGAACTTGTCAGGGTGCTTTTGCAAGATAGCCTTTCACAGAGCCGCTTTCGCCGGTTTTTATCAGTCAGGATGGCAGACTGTTTTGTTTTTGCCCAAAATTTAGTATGCCGCCTTTGTGCAAGCGTTCATAAAGGCTTTGTAGAAAGAAGCCGAGCAGATTAGAAAAAGCGTTTACGGCATTTTGCGGAAGGAGCAAAGAGAACAGAAACCGCGCAGGGCGCAGTATATTGAGTTGTAAACACAACAGGCGGCAGGCATATTAAAATGCCCACCGCCCACTCGCTGTATGTATCAAAGGCGAACATGGAGTATGCCCACTTCGCGCATAATTTCTAAGCTTTTCTCTTTGCACTTATTTCATTGCTCCTAATTTCTACAGCAAGCTTCACTTCGCTTAAAGTATCCTCGCTTCGCACTTCAAAGGATTTACCTGGAACTAAAACCAAAAAATACCCTTGTTGTGGGTAAATCGTGCATAATGATTTACCGCTTTTCTGATACTTTATATTCCACCCTCGCCATATGTTATTATCCATAGCACAGCCCGAATAAGCTAATTTATGNTTGATTTTATAGCTCTCGCGCAAGTGATTATCTAAATCAGAAAAAAGTGTAGAAATCTCTGTTCCAACAAAATCCTTGATTTCNGCTTCTGTAGGCTGATTTTCCTTGTTAAACAATTCATAGTTAAGCATAGATTTGCTCCCCCTTATTGTTCAACAGGAATCCATAATTTGCAAACTCCGTTCTCATCAAAGGATTCAAAATTAAAAGGAAATTCCAAATCAATACTAGCACCGCCTAGAGTTGGTGCTTCTTGCTCAAAAAGCTCAAAAAACTTATACCATGTGGCTAATACAGCTTCTCCCTCCAGCACTGTGGCTACAGCAAAGCGTCCAGTGGGCACTTCTTTGCAGGTTGCACCTTCGGTAGCTGGAATTTGGCTTGTGGTTTCAATGCCAAGAAGATAAACCATGACATTCTCTTTTGTCATCCATGCGAGAAAATATAAACGGTCTGAAATAACCCGTAGCTTGTCCTCATGCTCCGCTCTAAGCATTGCACAATCTTTTTCGAGGTTTTCCTCGCTCGTTTCCATAAAATAGCCTGAAACATAAAAGGCGCTTCTGTTTTCAAAACTTATTTCCATGCATCTCCTCCAAAATAATTCACATTTATATTAACCTAGTAAATACGATAACGGTAGGTCATGTTATAAAATATAACTGAGTCCCCGTTTTTGCGGCGCGAAGCGCCATGAAAATGGATTTGGACGAAGGAATGCCTGTGGTATAAATACTATTCGTTTACCATATCGCTCAAAGGCAAGGTATCAAATCCAAAATATCACTTCAAAATTATACCACAACCATCAGCCCAGACCAATAAAATTTTCTCCATCCGTTCCGCCTATCCAGTCTGTCAAGGGGTCGAGGCGCATTTTCCCACAAGGTACGGCGAAAAAAGCTTCCCCCTAAAGCCCTTGACTGTCTGCACTACTACGGCGGTTATCGTTAGCTTTTGTGGGGTTACACGCCCCAGACCTCAAGCAAAAAGCAAAATTGGACAAAATCGCTACGGCAATATGTAGACATTTAGCGCCGCTCCACAGCCTGTAAATGGCTCAGTTATAGGCGTTTCGTTACATTTTTAAATTCGTCTTTTTCATGTATTATGCTACCTGCCGCCAAAGCGCCATATAGCCGCTCACATTGCGCGTCTACGCTCCTTTTTTCTGCCTTTTTCCTAACCTCCTCTTGACAAAAAGCTAACTGCTTTTTTACCGCCTTCCTGTTTTTTGATGGCTTTGCTGCTGTGCTTGATTTTTTCATTTGCAATATGCAAAACCTCACCCTTTGCGTAACAAAGGGTGAGGTTTTTTAATTTTGTTCTGTTTTCTTACCACACGCGCACGGTTATTTGCTTTGCGATGCCCGCGCATTCGGCAATTACGCTTGCTGTGCCAGCACCGGTGCCTGTTACAAGCCCTGTGGCGTCAACAGTGCAGACCGCTTCATCGGAGCTGCGCCAGGTTACAACGGCTTCGGCGCTTGCCGGGAACACCTGTGCCTGAAGCTGGATAAGGTCGTCAACTCGCATTGAAAATTCGTCGTTTGCGAGGGGCGAGCCGGCGTAGGTGACGCTGATGCTTGTTACATTTGGGGTCGGCGTTGGTGTTGGTGTCGGGGGCGGCGTTGGAGAGGGCGTCTCTACGCTCTCGCTCACGGGTGGGGTTGAAACCGCATCCTCCGGTCTTGTTTCGCTCTCTAGTCTTGCGTTAATCAAAATGATAACCGCAATGACAACGGCAACCAGCAAGGCAATTCCAAAAATAAACTGCCATTTTGTGTTTTCAAGCGCATTTGACGCCGCCGAAGTGCCTGCCTTAACGCTTCCGGTTGATGGGGCTGTTCGCGCGCTTTGCTGCACGCGCCGGGTTCCGCAGTGTGGGCAGTGGTTTCGGATTCCGGGGTAGGGCTTGCCGCAGTGGCGGCAGGTAGTCTGGGGAATGAAACCCATTTCGCATTCACCTTTCTATTTATCTAAAATGATGATTTTTATCCTGTTCAATTACCTATTTTACATCTTTTCGGCAAATACGTCAAGTATCGTCATTTTTCGCAAATTTTAAAGCGTCAGTGCGCCGGTTTCGTCCTCTATCAAAATGAGTATTTTCTCCTGCTCGCCGGTCACGGCGTTTACATAGATGATATAATGCCGCCCGTCCTCGGTTTCGCACTTGAACTCGTGGCAAAAAAGCTCGTTTTGCCCGGCGGAGGGGATTATGCAAAGCTGGTGCGCGAGCTCATTTAGCTCGGCAGAAACGAGCTCGCGCGCCTTCTCCTCCGAAACGGCAGGCTCGGGGATTTCTCTTTCATAATGGTTTGTCACATAGCCTCGCGCCTCAAAGCCGCACACGGAGCGGTTATCAAGCGCGATGGACACATTTACAAGGTCGCTATAGCACAGCACATCGTTTTGCTTATACGCATAATTTATGGTTATAACATTATTCTGGATGATATAATAGGTTTGTGCCATGTCGGTGTAGCCGCGGTTTTCCAGAAACTTTTCGGCAAGCGCGCTCGCCTGCTCGGGGGTCATCGTGCCCTCGCCTGCCTCGCGAGAATGGAGCATTCCGACGACAAAGCCGCCTTTTTTGGTAACAGTTATGCTAAGCTCGCCGCTTTTGGTGCTTGCCGTAAAATAATAGCAGGGCAAAGCGCCGCTCTCGCTTTGGGCAGTTAGGCGGAGGCTTGCTTTGTTTATTCCTGTGAAGGATCTTGCGATTTGTCTTGCCTTTTCCTCGGAAACTTCACCTGCGCCCTCCAGCATTTTTGGCTTCATGTCCTTTATATGCTCGGAAAACGGACCGTCATAAATAAGGCTTGGAATTTCCGGAAACTCGCTTTCTATAAGGCGCATGCTGCCGCCAAGGGTTGCCCCTTCAGCGCCTTCTCCGGCGGAGTCGATTTGGCGCTCGGCTGCGATTAGCTCATCCATTGTGATAATTCCGGCTGTGAGGTCTGTTTGAAGCGATTTAAGATTTTGGGAGAGAAGCGCCGCCGTTTCGGACAGGGCTTTCAAATTTTCAAGCTCCTCCCCGGTGTATGCACCGCTTGACGCGCGGCGACTGAGGCTATAGGTATAATCTCCAACGCCGCTTACAAAGGCAGAGGTTCGCTCCAGCTCTTGCGACGAAAAGGGAAGAGCGCCGATTGACATTTGAGCGGTCATGGCTTTTCCGAAAATTTCGGTGCAAACGGCGCTGACCATTGTTGGAGTTTTTGCATAAACGCTTTTTTGAAGCGCACTGTCAACCTCGGTCATGGCTGTTACAAGCTCGGAGAATGCGTGCTGATAATTTGCGCGTATGTGCCTTTCATAATGCACATTTTGCTGCTGGTAAAACGCTGCCATAGCACCGAGGGCTACGCAGAAGGCAAAAGAAAATGAAGCTATTAAAATTGTTGTACGCTTTTTCATAAAAAACACCTCTTTACGGCTTATTATTTTCCGCAACGAGGTGTTTTATGGTTAGCAATTTTTAGTTTTGGCAGTTTTGCTGTTATTTTGACAGCTTTTCTATAGCAAGCTCTATACGGCGCAGGGTTTCCACCTTGCCGAGAATTTTGGCGATTTCAACCGCTCCGCCGGGGGTTACAAGCTTTCCGGCAATTGCGATGCGAACGGGCCACATGATTTTCGCGTTTTTGCACTCGCACGCTTCGGCAAGGGCGGTCATAACTCCCAGAATCGGTTCTTCCTCCCAAGCTTCAAGCCCTTTCAGTATGGGAAAAATTTGTTTTAATGTGTCAAGGCTTCCGGCTTCGTCGGTTTTGGATTTTTTGTGGACGAAAAGCTCGGCTTCATATTCCGGCAGGGTGTCGAGAAAATCGAGCTTTTCGGGGATGTCGTTCAAAACCTCGCAGCGGTTTTGGAGGATTTTTGCAATTTCGAGCGCGTCATATGCTTCGTTTTTAACCGTTTGGCGAATATATGGCAGGGCGGCGGCGGCAAAGTCCCGCGCGCTCATTGCGCGGATATATTCGCTGTTGAAATGCTTTAGCTTTTCTATGTCGAAAATTGCCGGGCTTTTTGAAATTCTTGAAATGTCAAACTGCTCTATAAGCTCGTCCATCGTGAAAATCTCCTGCTCGCCGACGGGCGACCAGCCGAGGAGCACGACATAGTTTACAACCGCCTGTGTCAAAAAACCCTGCGCAAGCAGGTCTTCATAGGACGGGTCGCCGTGGCGCTTTGACATTTTGTTTTGCCCATCGCGCATGACGGGAGAGCAGTGAACATAGGTCGGAATGCTCCAGCCGAAGCCTTCGTAGAGCAGGTTATATTTTGGCGCAGAGGAGAGATATTCGCTGCCACGCACAACGTGGCTGATGCCCATCATATGGTCGTCCACAACGTTTGCGAAGTTATAGGTTGGAAGTCCGTCGCGCTTTATGAGAACCTGGTCGTCCAGGGTTTCGTTCTCCACGGTGATGTCGCCGAAAATTTCGTCGCAGAAGGTGGTCTGCCCTTCGGGAATTTTTTGGCGGATTACATATGGCTTTTCGTCTGCAAGATGTTTTTCGATTTCCTCTTTTGAAAGGCGCGAGCAGCGTCCGTCATATTTGTGGATGACGGTTCCGGCGTCTCCGACTGCTTCCTCTTCCTTTTCGCTCTTGTCGCAGAAGCAGTAGTAGGCATGTCCGCGCTCTATGAGATACTCGGCATATTTTTTGTAGAAATCGCGTCTTTCCGTTTGGACATAGGGACCGACGGGACCGCCGATGTCAGGTCCTTCGTCGTGGGAAAGACCGCACTGTGCCAGGGTTTTGTAGATTACATCAACGGCGCCCTCTACAAGGCGCTCCTGGTCGGTGTCCTCAATTCGCAGGATGAAGTCTCCGTCATAATGACGCGCGATTAGGTAGGTGTAGAGCGCGGTGCGCAGGTTTCCAACATGCATATAGCCCGTTGGAGATGGCGCGAAGCGAGTTCTGACCCTGCCGTGCGGAATTTTTGCTTCCTGCTCGTTTATAAAATTCATGTCTGGCATATATTTTTTCTCCTAAAGTATCAAAAAATTCAAGCTTATTGAAACAGTTTATTGCAGATAAGATAAATTGTCAATTAACATTTGTAAAATCATAGAGTATGTGCTAAAATATTATGTTGAATATGTGTATATTCCATTTTGAAACAAACCGATAAAAAGGATGATATAAAAGATGGTAGAAGAAGCGGCAAAAAAGAAGGTTATGCTCTCGGGCATTCAGCCCTCGGGAGATTTGCACCTTGGCAACTATCTCGGCGCAATTCAAAACTGGGCGGAGCTTGCGGACGATTTTGAATGTTATTATTTTATGGCAGATATGCACACGATAACCGTGCGCCAAACCCCGGCGGATTTGCGCCGGCGAACTCTGGAGCAGCTTGCGCAATATATTGCCTGTGGGCTTGACCCTTCTAAAAACACGCTTTTTATCCAGAGCCACATTTCCGCACATGCGGAGCTCTCTTGGGTTTTAAGCTGCTACACCATGTATGGCGAGCTCTCGCGCATGACACAGTTTAAGGACAAAAGCGCGAAAAACGTGGAGAACATTAACTGCGGTCTTTTCTCCTATCCTACCCTTATGGCGGCGGACATTCTGCTTTATCAGCCGGATTTTATCCCCGTCGGGCAGGACCAAAAGCAGCACTGCGAGCTAACGCGCGACATTGCCGTTCGCTTTAACAGCATTTATGGCGATGTTTTCAAAGTGCCGGAGCCTTACATCCGAAAGGTTGGCGCACGTGTGATGTCACTTAGCGCGCCGGGAAGCAAGATGAGCAAGTCTGACCCCTCGGGCTGTGTTTTTCTGATGGAGCCACCGGAGGACATCATGCGCAAATTTAAAAGGGCTGTTACAGATTCCGACACCGAGCACTGCGTTCGCTACGCGCCGGAGGAAAAGCCCGGCGTTTCAAACCTTATGACGATATACTCCGCCGTGACAGGCAAGGAGATGGACGAAATAGAGCGCGAATTTTCCGGGCGCGGATATGGCGAATTTAAGCCCTGTGTCGGCGAGGCAGTTGTCGAAACGCTTCGCCCAATACGCGAGCAGGCAAGCCGCATTCTGCTTGACAAGGCTTACCTTAAAGGCGTTTATGAGGACGGCGCGAGGAGCGCTTCTTATATCGCCACGAAAACACTTCGCAAGGTTTACAAAAAGGTCGGCTTTGTAGAAAGATAAAAATTGGAGTCATTATATGTTTTATTTTTTAGACGATTGGATGAGGCTTGCGCTCGCCTTGGCGGTTGCTTTTCTTGTTGCGTTTTCTTTTACGCCCATTGTTAAGGTTTTTGCGCAAAAGGTTGGCGCCATTGATATTCCGACGGACTCTCGCAGGATGCACTCGACACCCATTCCACGCATGGGTGGGCTTGCGATTTTTCTTGGCTTTCTGATTTCCACCGTGCTTTTTGCCGAGATTAATAGACCCCTACAGGGCATATTAATCGGCGCTGTTATCATCGTTGCCTCCGGCGCTGTGGACGACATTACGCCGCTTCGCGCCTGGACAAAGCTTGGACTTCAAGTGATTGCGGCGGCTGTTGCGGTTTATCATGGGGTTGTCATTGAGATTGTTTCGGACTTTTTTGAATTTGAATCACATGGCGATTTTATGATGCTTGGTGTGCTTGCGATTCCGCTGACCGTTATTTGGATTGCCGCGGTTACAAACAGTGTCAACCTTATCGACGGGCTTGACGGGCTTGCCTGCGGCGTTTCCACCATCAGCAGCGTTACAATGCTCATTGTCGCTCTCATCGTTTCCGAGGGGAACATTGCCATCGTTCTCGCGGCGCTCGCAGGTGGCTGTGTTGGGTTCATTCCATACAACCTCAACCCTGCGAAGATTTTTATGGGCGACACAGGCTCGCAGCTTTTGGGCTTTGTGCTTGCCACGGTTTCGGTTATTGGCATGTTTAAGTTTTACGCGCTTTTCACCTTTGCCGTGCCGCTTTTGTCGCTTGCTGTTCCCATTTTAGACACTGCCTTCGCTTTTTGCCGGCGCATTGCAAAGGGGCAAAGCCCCTTCAAGCCCGACAGAGGGCATTTTCACCACCGGCTTATGGACATTGGGCTTAGCCAAAAGCAGGCTGTTGCCGTTTTATACGCTATCAGCGCGGCGATTGGTCTTGTCGGCGTTGTCGCGGCAGCGCCCGGATTTGCGAAGCTCTGCCTTATTATTGTTTCCTTCGCTCTTGCGATAATTGTCGGGCTGTTTTTGGCAAAGACGAAAAAGCAGCATGACATCATGCAGTGCGACGCCGACGCCGGCGTCGGTGCGGAGGAATAAATACCACGCTTTTTCAAAGCAAATTTCGGGAGGCTTAAAGGTTTATGAAGCTTCGGAAAAATCTTCCTTATATAATCGCGGCTTGTCTTATAATCGCTGTGATATTTTTTATCATCTCCACCGTTCTCAGCGAAGCTATCAGCACCGAGCCGGTTGTTCTGCCGCCTCCGGCTGTGTCAGGCACTTCCAGCGGCGAGGGCGCAGCGCGCGACCCTTCACAAAGCATGGTTGAGATTAATGCCGACACTGTCCAGGCTGCAATTTCTATTTTAGACCGACCTGACAGCTATTTCAGAACGCTCACGGTTGAGCGCTTTTGGAGCGGCGGCGGCAGCACGACGCTGCTTGATGTTTATGTGGACGGCGAATCCTCTAAAACCATTATTTATGAGGACGGCGCAGAGCGGCACATTTTGATTGTTTCCGGCAAGCTCTGGATGTGGCGCTCGGACGAGAGCGGCGTTTTTTCAGCCAGCGCCGCCGAGCGCGATGCCGACCTGTTTCAGTCCATCCCCACATATGAGGACATTTTATCCCTTTCAATGGACGAGATAGTGAGCGCCGGATATGAAGAATTTGGCAAAGAATATTGCATTTTCGTGAAGTATATATCCGGTCATTTTGGCTATGAAACCACCGCTTACATCTCGCCCGATTCGGGGCTTCTTGTCGGCTGCACAAAATATGACGGCGAAAACCTTATCTACGCTGTCACCTCAAGCGCTTTGAGCTTTGATGATTTTGGCACAGACGTTTTCACGCTCGCGCGCTAGAGCAACAGCATCGCGCCCATGGCTATCAAAAATTCCTTGTCGTTTGTTTCTTTATAAAGCAGATACAAAATCATCATAAGTATCAAGTCCTCGGTTTCCATGTCGAGCGGCGAGAGCCTTCCCAAAAGCTTTGAGAGCTCTCCGCCGATTCCGGCGGCGGACTTTGCCGGGCGCATTGCCCCGGGTGGCGGCGCCGACCGCGGACGGGGCTGCGGCAATTTTTCCGCCGGTTTTTCCGGCATGGGTGTTTTTATAGCCTCGCGCTGGGGCGGCTGGGGCGGCTTTTCCGCCTGCGGCGCTTCGTGTGCGAGCGGCTGCAGATGGAGCGGCGCTTCGTCCACACGGACGATTCGTCCCGTGTTTCCGGCATAGCGGTTAATCACCAAAAAGCCCTCCCTCTGCAAAGGCTAGCTCTGCCATGCCGGCAATGCGCGCAATTTTCATCGCCTTTTGCAACTTTTCCCGGCGTTTTTCTGACAAAAATGGACCGAGGGCATGCAGAAGCTTTGCGTTTCGGTTTTTTTCCTTTGAGCCCGCCATCAGCTTTGTCAGCTTTAATATCATGCCGGGGTCAATGCTGCCAAGAGCATCGCCAAGGCTTGCCGCGCCGCCGAGTGTGTCGCCCAAATTTCCGAGGCTTCCGAGCATATCTCCGAGATTTGGCATTTTTTCGGCATTTGGATTTTTTTGTGGCGCTTCTTTTTTTTCGTCCTCGCCGCCCATGAGCTGCGCGGCAATTTGTTTTATTTTCTCCATTTGCTCGGGGTCTCCCAAAAGGCTTCCGATTGCGTTTTCCAAATCGTCCACGCGCGGCACGCTCCCTTCCTATTTGCCCTTTAGGGCGTTTTGAATTTGTCTGTAAAGCTCCTGTCCATCGCTGGATTTAAGTATCTCCCCTATCATGCTTTGCATAGCAGCGGTGTTTCCGCTTTTAACGGCTTTTTCGATGGCAGCGGTATCGAGAGTTTTTGAGAGCCTCTGCCCTTCCGGCGAGGCGGCAACGTTTTTAATTTTATCTACATTCTGGATGCTTTTAAGCTCTTTTTCGAGCTTTGATAAATCATTCATGGCATAGTCCCCTTTTTTATAGCTTCTCACAGCTATTATATTCGCCCGGCGGCAGATTGTGCCAGCGGCAGCCATTTTTAAAGGAGATTTTTATGGCTTATTCAAAGAGCGTGTTATCTATAATTAAGCTGCTTGAGGAAGAGTATCCCTCTGCCCTGTGCTCTCTTCAATATGAAAAGGACTATGAGCTTCTTTTCACCGTGCGCCTTGCCGCGCAGTGCACGGACGAGCGCGTTAACAAAATTGCCCCGGCGCTTTTTGAGCGTTTTCCGACACTTCAGGCTTTTGCGGACGCCGATGCCAACGACATCGAGCCTTACATACACTCCTGCGGATTTTACCGCGCCAAGGCACGGGACATCGCCGCTTGCGCGAGGGTTCTTATCGAAAAGCACGGCGGACATGTGCCTGGGACGATGGAGGAGCTTGTTGCCCTTCCCGGCGTTGGGCGAAAAACCGCAAACCTCATTCTGGGCGACATTTTCGGCGCTCCCGGCGCCACGGTTGTGGACACCCACTGCATCAGGCTCACAAACCGCTTGGGGCTGGTTTCTGAAAAGGACCCCGTTAAAATTGAAATGCGCCTTCGCAAAATTTTGCCGCCGGACAAATCTTCGGACTTTTGCCACCGCATGGTTTTGCATGGCAGGGCTGTTTGCGTCGCTCGCGCGCCGCGCTGCGAGGTGTGCTGCGTCGGGGCGCACTGCAAGGAGTATTTGCAGAAATCGGGGCAAAATAAAAAAACCAAAACTCCTTAAAGCGGCAAAAGCCGCTTTAAGCTCCGGAAAGGAATTATAGTTAAAATTTATGAAAGAAATGGAAATTAAAAAGGAACGGGCTATTCTTGCCGGGCTTTGCGCCTCCAGCTTTCCCGAAAACGAGCGCTCAACGGCAGAGTCTCTGGAGGAGCTTTCCGCACTTGTTGAAACGGCAGGCGGCGTGGCTGTTTCCTATCTCATACAAAATCGCCCCACGCCCGATGCGCGCAGCTTTATCGGCGACGGCAAGGTTCAGGAGCTTCGCGAGATTATCCTCGCAAACGACTGCAACCTCGCTGTTTTTGACAACGAGCTTTCGCCTTCGCAAATGCGCGTTTTGAGCGAGGATTTGGGCGTTAAGGTTCTTGACCGGTCGGGGCTTATTCTTGACATTTTCGCATCTCGCGCGCAAACGCGCGAGGGGCAGCTTCAGGTTGAGCTTGCGCAGTATCACTATCTTCTGCCCCGGCTCACGGGCATGTGGACGCACCTTGTGCGCCAAACCGCAGGCGGCGGCACCTCGCCCATCGGAACGCGCGGTCCCGGCGAAACCCAGCTTGAAACCGACCGCCGCCACATCCGGCGAAAAATGCAAAAGCTTCGCGACGAGCTTGAGGAAGTCCGCAAGGTTCGCGGCGTTCAGAGGCGGCAGAGGGAGAAAAACAAGGTTCCCGTCATCGCACTTGTCGGATATACAAACGCCGGAAAATCCACCCTTCTAAACTGCCTTACGGGAAGCGACATTCCGGCAAACAACCGACTTTTTGACACGCTTGACACCACGACAAGAAAGCTGCGGCTTGACGAGCTTACGGAGGTTTTGCTCTCGGACACTGTCGGGTTTATCCGAAAGCTTCCCCATCATCTTGTGGAGGCTTTTAAGGCAACGCTTGAGGAGCTTTGCTTTTCTGATGTGCTTTTACACGTTATCGACATTTCAAACCCCGAATGGGAGGAGCAGGCGCGAGTTGTGGACGAGCTTATAGTTCAGCTTGGCGCGCAGGAAACGCCCTGCATCCGTGTTTTCAACAAATGCGATGCGCACATGGGCGAGCTGCCTCACGGCGAGAGCATTGTTTGCATTTCCGCAAAAACCGGCGAGGGCTCGGCAGAGCTTTTGGAGAAAATTGGCAAGCTTTTGGACATTGGCAAAAAGCGCGTTTGCCTTCGCCTGCCATATTCAAAGGGCGGCGTTTTGGAGCTTTTGCACCGCGAAGCGCAGGTTTTAAGTACCGAATATCTGGACGATTGCATCGCGGTTTCCGCGGTGATTAAGTCCGATTTGTGGGGCAGGGTTCGCGAATTTTCCGAAAATGTTCAGGACCCGGATGAAGCAGAAGATTAAGGCAGGGGGCAGATTTTTTTGGAAACCTATCTTGTTCCCGCCGGCTTTGGCGAAGCGGAATTTACCGAAAAGCGCTCGCGCTTTATCGGGCGCGTTTGGCGCGTGGAGAGCGAGGTCGAGGCAGCCGCTCGCATTGATGAAATGCGCAAAAAGCACCATGATGCAACGCACAATGTATATGCCTATATCCTGCGCGAGGGCGCACTTATGCGATACAGCGACGACGGCGAGCCGCAGGGAACAAGCGGCATGCCAGCGCTAAACGTTTTTCGCGGTCAGGGGATTGAAAATGTCTGCTGTGTTGTAACGCGCTATTTTGGCGGAACGCTGCTTGGCGGCGGAGGTCTTGTGCGCGCATATTCTCTTGCGGCGAAAATGGCGCTTGAGGCAGCCGGAGTTTTGCAGATGGCACCCTGGCAGCAGCTTTCGCTCGCCTGCTCTTACGCGCAGTATGAACGGGTCATGCGGCTTTTGCGAGATTTTAGCGCGGTTATTGAAGGCACCGATTTTGGAACGGATGTTTTGATAGATGCGCTGCTTTGCGAGGATGTTGCGGCAGGTTTTTCCGCCGCGCTTACAAGCCTTTCGCAAGGCTCGATAGAGCCGCTTGTGATTTGCACGCAGTTTCGCGGTGTTCAGATTCGTTAAAATTCATCAGAAAAATAATTTTTTTTATTTAAATGAAGGGAAACGGCAGCTTTACGTCGTATAAGGTTATTATACGGCGTTTATTCTGCCGAAGGCGCTCTTTTGGCGCCGCATGGAAAGGAAGTGTTTTATCTTGCGAGAGATTAGAGAAAATGCCGAGCGAAGCTTTATCTGCCCTTATGGTGTTTTGTCGGCAGAGTCCAAGGGACGCGCCCGGGAGGAGGACCCCTGCCCCATGCGCACCTGCTTTCAGCGCGATGTTGACAGAATTATCCACAGCAAGGCTTTTCGCCGGCTAAAGCACAAAACCCAAGTTTTCCTGCAGCCCGAGGGCGACCATTATCGCACAAGGCTCACACACACGCTTGAGGTTATGCGCCTTGCGCGAACGATTGCACGGGCGCTTTGCGTGAACGAGGACTTGACCGAGGCTATCGCGCTTGGTCACGATTTGGGGCACACGCCCTTCGGTCACGCCGGCGAGCGTGCGCTTCGCGAGATTCACGGCGGTGGCTTTGCGCATTATGAGCAGTCGCTTCGCGTTGTGGATGTTATCGAGCGCGACGGCGTGGGGCTTAACCTTTCCTATGAAACGCGCATGGGCATCTTAAACCACACCTATGGCTCGCAGGACGACACGATGGAGGCGACCATCGTTCGTTTTTCCGACCGCATGGCATACATAAACCACGACCTTGATGATGCAATCCGCGCCGGAATTTTGACCGAGGCAGATGTTCCCGAGCGCATAAGAACAGCGCTTGGCGACAAAAACAGCATTCGGATTAACTCGATTGTTACAGACCTTATACAAAACAGCAAAAACGGCACCGTGCAAATGTCGGAGGAGATGGGCGAAATTTATGACATCTTCCACAATTTTATGTATGACAATGTTTACTATAACCCCAAGGCAAAAAGCGAGGAGAGCAAGGTTCTTGGCATTCTTCGCGGCATTTATGAATATTACATCAGCCACAGCGACCAGCTTCCCGAGGACTACAACTGCATTGCGCACAAGGACGGGCTTGACCGCGCCGTTTGCGACTATGTCGCCGGAATGACGGACAGCTACGCTATGGAAACCTATTCCAAGATATTCATTCCAATGGCATGGACTGTTAAATAAGCCCCTTGGCTTAATGCACCAAGCACCGGACAAATAAAAAGAGGGAGGTGAGCGCGACATGCCGATTCCCGAAAGCTTTTTGCAGGAAATTTCAGACCGAAACGACATTACAGACATTGTGAGCGGCTACGTCAAGCTCACAAAAAAAAGCGGCAGCAACCTTTTTGGCGTCTGCCCATTTCACAGCGAGAAAACGCCCTCATTTTCCGTTGCGACGGACAAGCAGATTTATCACTGCTTTGGCTGCGGCAAGGGCGGCAGTGTTATAAACTTCATAATGGAAATTGAAAACCTTGCCTTTCATGACGCGGTCGAGTTTTTGGCGCGGCGAAGCGGACTTACGATGCCGGACGATGGCGATGGTCCTTCACGCCGCACTCGCGAGAGGATGCTGGAGCTTAACCGCGAAGCGGCGCGTTTTTTCTTTTCGTGCCTTAATTCCCCCGGCGGAGCGAGGGCGCAGAGCTATGTTTCGCGCCGCGGAATTTCTCCCACGATGGTTAAAAGCTTCGGACTTGGCGCGGCTCCGAACGAGTGGGACGCACTCATTTGCGAGATGCGCAAAAAGGGCTTTTCCTCAAAGGAGCTTTTTGACGCAGGGCTTGCGCGAAAAAGGCAGGGCAGCGACGGTTTTTATGACACCTTTCGCGACAGACTCATGTTTCCCGTTATCGACATTCGCGGCAATGTTATCGGCTTTTCCGGGCGCTTGCTCGGGGAGGATGGTCCAAAATATATGAACAGCCCAGAAACGCTTGTTTTCAGCAAAAGCCGCAACCTTTTTGCCATGAATTTGGCTAAAAAGTCAAAAAAAGGATATATTATCCTCGTTGAGGGAAATATTGACGTTGTATCCCTTCACCAGGCTGGGTTTGACAGCGCTGTGGCATCTCTTGGAACGGCGCTTACAGCCGAGCAGGCGCGGCTTATCTCGCGCTATGTCGGCGAGATTGTCATCGCTTATGACAGCGACGAGGCTGGAAAAAAAGCGGCGCAGCGCGCTGTCGGGATTTTGGAAAAGCTTGACATGAAGGTTCGCATTTTGAACATGCAGGGTGCGAAGGACCCCGATGAATTCATAAAAGACAAGGGCGCGGACGCCTTCGCAAACCTTTTGGAGAAGAGCGAGAACCATGTTGAGTTTTCCCTTGCTTCGATTCTTAAAAAATACGACCTTTCGGTTGACGAACAGCGAGTTTTATATCTCAAGGAGGCCGCTGCCTCCATCTCTGCGCTGCCAAGCACTGTGGAGCGCGAGGTTTATGCAATGCGAATTGCCGAAACCTCGTCTGTAAGCCCTCGGGTGGTGCTTGAGGAGATTGAGAGAATTCGCAGCGGCAAAATCTCTGCCGCAAAAAAGCAGTTTGAAAAGCAGGCAATGAACATTTCCACGGTTTATCAGCCGAGGGAAAAGTCTATGCGATATGAAAACGAGCGCAGCGCGCTTGCCGAGGAGGGCGTTGTGCGGCTTTTGTTTTATGACAGCTCGCTAATGCGCGGTCATGAGCTTTATTCGTCAGAATTTTCAAGCCCGGTTTTGGGGCGATTTTTTGATGTGATTCTCTCAAAAGCCGGCGTAGGCTTGTCACTTGCCGCCTTTGGCGAGGATTTTAGCAAAGAGGAGATTGCCCTTCTCACCTCCATAATCCAGAAAAGCGACCTCATTAAAAATGGTAAAAAAGAAATGGGCGATTACATAGACATAATAAAAGCAGAGAGCCGGGGCGCTCCGATGGACGACGACAGCCTGAAAGCCTTTGCAATGCAAAAAAGACTAGAGGAAAATAAAGGGTACGGTGGTAAAACATGAGTAGTAACAAGAAAAACGAACACGAGCTTCCTAGCGCCGAGGAGCTGGAGGCTCTGGCAAATGCGCTTTTGGAGGGGGACGATGATTTTTGCGAGGTTTCTGGGGGCAGCTCGAAAAAAGCTTCTAAAAAAGGCTCCAGAGCCAAGGAAAAAGAGCCGGAGACCATCAAAAACCCCGAGGAAGTTCTTTTTGAGCTTTTTGAGCACGGCAAGAAAACCGGCAAGCTCACAAACAAGGAGCTTGAAATTTTGGTGGATTTGGAGCTTGATTCCGAGCGCATCAGCCAATTTTACGAGTCACTTGAAAACTCCGGGATAGACACGATTATCGAGGGCGAGGAGGTCGATTTTCTCGTTCCCATTGACGACAGCGTTTCTCCCGAGCTTTCTGAGATTGAGGATGTTGAAGAGGTCACAGAAGAGGAACTTGCAAGCGCCGAGGCAATGTTTGACAGCTTTTCAACGGACGACCCTGTCCGGATGTATCTTAAAGAAATTGGAAAGGTTAACCTTTTATCTGCCGAGGAGGAGATTGCCCTTGCCGTTCGCATGGCAGAAGGCGATGAGGAGGCAAACCGCCAGATGGCAGAGGCAAACCTTCGCCTTGTTGTTTCCATCGCAAAGCGCTATGTCGGGCGTGGGATGCTGCTGCTTGACCTTATACAGGAAGGAAATCTCGGTCTTATAAAGGCTGTTGAAAAGTTTGACTATACCAAGGGCTACAAATTTTCGACCTACGCAACATGGTGGATTCGCCAGGCTATCACGCGCGCCATTGCCGATCAGGCGCGCACAATTCGCATTCCGGTTCACATGGTTGAAACGATAAACAAGGTCATCCGCGTTTCGCGCCAGCTTTTGCAGGAACTTGGTCACGACCCCAGCGCCGAGGAGATTGCAGAGGAGATGAGCATGCCTGTTGACAAGGTTCGCGACATTCTCAAGATTGCACAGGAGCCTGTTTCCCTCGAAACGCCCATCGGCGAGGAAGAGGACAGCCATCTCGGCGACTTCATCCCCGACGAGGACGCCTCCGAGCCTGCGGAAGCCGCTTCCTTCATGCTTTTGAAGGAGCAGCTTATGGATGTTTTAAGCACCCTCACTCCGCGCGAGGAGAAGGTTTTGCGGCTGCGCTTTGGTCTTGACGATGGACGCACGCGCACACTTGAGGAGGTTGGCAAGGAATTTAATGTCACTCGCGAGCGCATTCGCCAGATTGAGGCAAAGGCACTGCGCAAGCTGCGCCATCCCAGCCGCAGCAAGAAGCTTCGCGATTTTTTAAACTAGGTTGATTTATATGGATGGACGGGCAGCAAAATGTTGCCGTCCATCTTGTTTTTCGTTTTATCGCGGCAATTTACAACAATATTCTTCAAAATGACCGAATTTTTCTTACCGCACCTTGAAAATGATGCAATTCGGTGGTATTATGTGATTATGTTTCAGCTTACAATGAAATTTCCAGCTTTTGAAATTAATGGAGGAAGCTCACCATGAAAAAAACTAAAAAACTCGTTTCGCTTTTGCTTTGCGCCGCAATGGCGCTCTCATTTTGCATCATCGCGTTTGCAAGCTCTTTTTCCGACCTTGAGGGACACTGGGCACAGTCATATATGGAGGACCTTGCGGACAAGGGCTTTTTCGCCGGATATGACGACGGCACAATCCGCCCCGACAGCACCATAACTGCCGCCGAAACTCTTGTGCTTCTATCTCGCTTTTACAGCATTGACCAAATCGCAAGCGACATAGTTTCCGACAACTGGACAGCTTATCTGAGGGACGAGGTTAAAAGTTGCCCTGAGTGGGCTTACAGCGCTATTGCTCTTTGCCTTGAAACCGGCATTGTCACGAAGGACGAGCTTGAGGTGATAAACCTTGGCACCGCGCTTCCGAAGGAGCTTTTGTCCGTTTTTTTGGTGCGTGCGATGCAGCTTTCTAACCAAGCGCTCTCGCTCACCGACCTTTCGCTCGATTTTACCGACGCGGAAGATATTGACAGCGATTATCTTCCCTATGCCAAGCTTTTGGTAAGTCTTGAAATTATTCAGGGCGATGAGCACAACCAGTTTTCTCCGAAGCTTGGCGTCACGAGAGCGGTTGTTGCCACCATGCTTTGGCGTGGACTTAACTATCTTAACGAGCAGGGGCTAAAGCCCTCTCTCCCGGAATATTCCGGCTGGAGCATTTATGAGGGCATTATCTCCACTGTCTCCTCCGCTTCGGTTTCTATTTCCGGGTTTGACGGCTTTGTTCGCAGCGTTGCGGTTGCCTCCGATGTGCGAGTTTTGCTAAACGGCGAGGCTGCGGCACTTGCATCAAGCTTCGTGGGCTACAGCGCAAAGCTTGTTTTTAATGCCGGGGGCGAGCTTATTGCCATTTATGTGCAAAACGACAGCGGCGTTACATGGGTTCAAGGAGTTATTACAAGAGCTTCTGCAAGCGGAAACTTTTCTCTGACAATTCAAAACCGCGACACGGCAAGCAACACCACCTATTCCTTCACCGCCGCCGATGAGGTTTCTATTTTGCAGGACGGTCGCACCATCGCTTTCAGCTCTCTCACAACAGGCGGCTTTGCAAGCATTAAGCTGGTGGGCGGCAAGATTTCCTCCATCTCCTCTGTCACCACAAGCCATGCAACAGGCACCATAAGCTCCATCACCTACGGCAGCACCATAACTCTAAGGTTTAACGACGCCGTTTCGAGCTACACAATTTTGCTCGACATCACAAGCCTTCCCAAAATTACGCGCGGCAGCGCCGAAATTTCTATCGACAGGCTTAATGTGGGCGACGAGATAAAGGTTACCATGAGCAAAAGTCAAATCACGCTTATCCACTGTTTGGACGCGCCCCGTGAGGTTTCTGGCGAGCTTGTTTCCATTTTCTCCAATGTGAACGGCACAACCTGGACAATTAAAACAGGAGCCAGCGACGACAGCTTTGTTTCCGTTGCCATCTCCGACAATGCCACCGCTTGGGAGGGCAAAAATGAAATCTTCGTTTCCAGCATCGGCATTGGCGACACGGTTTCCCTCGTGCTTTACGGCGAGTATGCCTCGGAAATTTATGTTGAAGCTCGCGCCGCTTCCAGCAGCACGACAAGGGTTGAGGGCATCATCCTCAGCATTGATACGAGAACCGGCGAAATCATCATCGCCTCCGCCGGGAAAATGCTTTATATTGATGCTTCCACCACAAGATACATAATCTCTGCCGAAACCGGAAATGCCCTTAAACTCTCTGACCTTCGGGCAGACATGCAACTTTTAATCTATGGCAGCTACACCACCTCAAACGCATTTAAGGCGACCTCCATTGTTGTTGAGGGATAAAGCCATTTAAGCCACACAAATTTTAAGCCCCGGGCAATCTTTAATGAATTGCCCGGGGCTTTTTATCTTATCCGCACAAAAATTAAATGTTAACAATCTTTCAAATTTTGTCGCATGCACTTGACAAATGGTAAATAAAATGCTAAATTAGCACTCGTAGCATGTGAGTGCTAGCAGCCGAGCTTTTCGATTGCTAAAATTCAAATTGACCGCTTTTTCCGCGCCGGGCGCGGAGGAGCTTATGCGAGAGGGTGACGCCGTGGCTATCAGCGAGAGAAAGAAAAAAATACTCGCAGCAGTTATTGACGAATATATCCGAACAGCCGAGCCTGTCGGCTCGAAGCTGATTTCCGAAATGGCAGGGCTTGACGTGTCCTCTGCGACAATCAGAAACGAGCTTTCCGAACTTGTCGCGGCTGGATTTTTGGAGCAGCCGCACACATCTGCCGGGCGCGTGCCGACACCGCAGGGATACAGGCTTTATGTGAACGAGCTTATGGCGCACCACAAGCTCAGCCTTGAGGAAACCGAGGAGATAAACCAAAACCTTCAGCTCAAGGTTCAAAAGCTTGACAAGCTTATGGACGATGTCGGGCGGCTTGCGGCTGACATGACAAACTATCCGGCTTTGTCGCTTTCGGCAAAAACGCCTTGCAGCGTTAAGCGCTTCGACCTTATATATATCGACGCGAACACCTTTATACTCGTTGTGATGCTCTCTGACAACACGGTTAAAAACAAGCTTTTTTCGCTTCCGTTTTCCGTTGAGGAGGCGATGGTTCGGCGGCTTTCCACGGTTATAAACTCCAGCTTCACCGGCATTACGGAGGAACAAATCACGCCACTTCTCATCTCAAGCGCCGAGAGGGCGCTTGACGACGGAATTGGTCTTTTGCGAGCTGTTTCCGCATTTACGATTGAGATTTTGAGCGAGTCGAAGGCAGCGCAGGCTTCGTTTTCCGGCGAGGCTAAGCTTTTTCAGCTTCCCGAATTTCGCGATGCCGGCAAGGCAAGCCGCATTATGGATTTTTTCTCCGACAGCAAAAAGCTCACAAGCCTTCAAATGCCTGATTTTGGCGATGATGTGCAGGTTTTAATCGGTCCGGAAAACATTGCGGAGGAGCTGCGCGACTCCAGCGTTATTCTTGCCAAATACAGCGCCGGCGACGGGATGCAGGGCATTATCGGCGTTGTGGGCCCCACGAGGATGGACTATTCCAAAATCGCCGCGAAGCTGAGCTATCTCGCAGACGGCATCAGCAAGGCTCTCGCAAGCTCTCCCGACACTGCCCTTCCGGGCTTGGGAAAGCTTATGATAAAAGACGAAAACAAGTGATGAAACAGAAAGGAATCTGACATGTCTTCTAAAAAAAAGAACGGGGAAACCCCCGAGGAAATTGAAATTGAAACCGAGCAACTGCCTGCCGAGGACGGTGTTGTCCTTGACGACGCCGAGCCGGCGGAAAAAGAGCCGCAGCAGAGCGAGCAGGAGAAGTATCTTCGCCTGATGGCTGAATATGACAATTTCCGCAAACGCAGCGCAAAGGAGCGCGAGAGCATTTACTCTGATGTTCGTGCCGACACGATTACAAAATTTCTTCCCGTTTTCGATAATCTTGAGAGGGCGCTTGCCGTTGAAACCGCTGATATGGCTTTTAAAAAGGGTGTTGAAATGACACTTTTGCAGCTTCGCGAAGTTATGACAAAGCTTGGCGTAGAGGAAATTGAAGCCGTTGGGCAGAGCTTTGACCCCTGCTTTCACAACGCTGTTATGCACGTCGAGGACGAGGCACACGGCGAGGGCGAGATTATTGAGGAATTTCAAAAGGGCTTTCGCCTTGGCGAAAAGGTTATCCGCTTCTCTATGGTTAAAGTTGCAAACTAAGAAAACGCTTATTCTTCGGCAATATTGCTGGACAAAATAAATTTATTTATAAAATCTAGGAGGTATATATTATTATGGGTAAAATTATAGGAATTGACTTGGGAACCACAAACTCCTGCGTATCGGTTATGGAGGGCGGCGAGGCTGCCGTCATCACAAACGCGGAGGGAAACCGCACCACCCCCTCTGTCGTCGCTTTTTCTAAAACGGGCGAGCGCATGGTCGGTCAGGTTGCAAAGCGTCAGGCGGTTACAAACCCCGACCACACCATCGCATCCATAAAGCGCGAAATGGGCACAGATTACAAGGTTCGCATTGACGACAAAGCTTACACACCACAGGAAATCAGCGCAATGATTCTGCAAAAGCTAAAGGCAGACGCCGAGGCTTATCTCGGTCACACGGTTACGGAGGCTGTTATCACAGTTCCCGCTTATTTCACCGATGCGCAGCGCCAGGCGACAAAGGATGCCGGACGCATTGCAGGACTTGATGTTAAGCGCATTATAAACGAGCCGACTGCTGCCGCTCTCGCTTATGGTGTTGACAAAGAGGTTGACCAGAAGGTTATGGTTTATGACCTTGGCGGCGGAACCTTTGACGTTTCTGTTCTTGACATTGGCGACGGTGTTATCGAGGTTCTCGCGTCCGCAGGAAACAACCGCCTTGGCGGCGATGATTTTGATGCCTGCGTTGTCAAATATCTTCTTGAGGAGTTCAAGAAAACCGAGGGTGTTGACCTTGGCAAGGACAAGATGGCAATGCAGCGCCTGAAGGAATCTGCGGAAAAGGCAAAGATTGAGCTGTCCGGCGTTACCACCAGCAACATCAACCTGCCTTATATCACAGCCGACGCAACAGGACCAAAGCACATGGACATCACTCTCACTCGCGCGAAGTTTAACGAGCTTACAGCTCATCTTGTTGAAAAAACCATGACCCCTGTTAAGCAGGCTCTTTCCGACTCCGGGCTTTCTGCCGGCGAGCTTAGCAAGGTGCTTTTGGTTGGCGGCTCCTCTCGCATTCCGGCGGTTCAGGATGCTGTTAAGTCCATCACCGGAAAAGACGGCTTTAAGGGTCTGAACCCTGATGAGTGCGTTGCTATGGGCGCGGCAATTCAGGGCGGCGTTTTGGGCGGCGATGTTGAGGGCATTTTGCTGCTTGATGTCACTCCCCTTTCCCTTGGCATCGAAACTCTCGGCGGTGTTTTCACAAAGCTTATTGAGCGCAACACCACCATTCCCACAAAGAAAAGTCAGACCTTCTCAACCGCCGCAGACAACCAGACAAGTGTTGAGGTTCACGTTTTGCAGGGTGAGCGCGAAATTGCGCAGCACAACAAGAGCCTTGGTCGCTTTCATCTTGACGGCATTGCTCCGGCTCGCCGCGGCGTTCCCCAGATTGAGGTAACCTTTGACATTGATGCAAACGGCATTGTGAACGTTTCCGCAAAGGACCTTGGAAACGGAAAGGTGCAAAATATAACCATTACAAGCTCCACCAACATGTCTAAGGACGACATTGAAAAGGCTGTTCGCGAGGCAGAGCAGTTTGCATCTGAGGACGCAGCGCGCAAGGAGGAGGTTGATGTTCGAAACTCTGGCGACCAGATGGTTTATCAGACGGAGAAAACGCTTGAAGAGCTTGGCGACAAGATTGAAGCCGGCGACAAGGCTGAGGTTGACGAGGCTCTTGCCGCTCTAAAAACCGCGCTCTCCGGCAGCGACACTGAGAGCATCAAGACTGCCACAGAAACCCTTACGCAGGCATTTTACAAGGTTTCCGAGAAGCTCTATCAGCAGCAGGCACCCGAAGGCTCCGGCTGCGACGCAGGCTGCGAAAGCTGCGATGGCCATGGCGACGACCAGGTTTATGATGCGGACTACGAGGTTGTCGACGACGACAAATAAGCTCTCATTTGCTCTGTTTGCGCCCGGCGGCTTTGGTCAAAAAACCAAGCCGCCGGGCAAACACGCGGCAACACTTGCCACCGCTTTCGGCATGTGATATTATGATTATTTGAGCACGATAGGGTTTTTACTTATCAAAAAGCGCCTTTTCGCATTTAGGGCGAGTTTTAAAAATAGCGAGGTAAAACATGGCAGAGAACAAACGTGATTATTACGAGGTGCTTGCCCTTTCCAAGGGCGCTTCCGACGATGAAATAAAAAAAGCATACAGAAAGCTTGCAAAGCAGTTTCACCCCGACCTGCACCCCGGCGACAAGCAGTGCGAGGCGAAATTTAAAGAGCTTAGCGAGGCTTACGAAGTTTTGTCCGACTCCGAGAAAAAGGCAAAGTATGACCAATATGGTCACGCCGCGTTTGATCCCAACAGCGGCTTCGGCGGTTATGGCGATTTTGGCGGCTTCGGCGGCTTTGACGACCTTGGGGATATCCTCGGAAACATCTTCGGCGGCTTTGGCGGCAGCGCCGGGCGAAACGGTCCGCGGCGCGGCGAGAGCGCGCGAACCAGCGTTTCCATCTCCTTTGAGGAGGCGGCTTTTGGCTGCTCTAAGGAGGTTTCCTTCGCAAGGATTGAGGACTGCAAGGTCTGCGGCGGCTCGGGCGCAGAGAGCGGAACATCGCCCGAAACCTGCTCCGACTGCGGCGGCACGGGAAGCGTGCGCGTTGCGCAGAGAACGCCCTTTGGCGTTATGAACGCATCCAGCCCCTGCCGAAAATGCGGCGGTGCCGGAAAAATTATACACCGCCCCTGCTCCACCTGCGCAGGAAAGGGCAAGGTTCGGAAAAACTGCAAGCTGTCGGTGAACATTCCTGCCGGAATAGACGACCGGCAGACAATCTCCCTCGGCGGTCAGGGACATGCCGGCACAAGCGGCGGCGGCGCTGGCGACCTTTTGATAACCGTTTCGGTTAAGGCGCATTCGCTTTTCAGGCGCGAGGGAACGAGCGTTTTGCTTGAGCTGCCCATCAGCTTTGTCCAGGCAACGCTCGGCGCGGAGATTGAGGTTCCAACGCTTGACGGAAAGGTGAAATATTCCATTCCGGAGGGAACGAAAACCGGCGCTGTTTTCAGATTTCGCGGCAAGGGCATTCCCTTTCTAAAAAGCAAATCCGGGCGCGGCGACCAATATGTCACCGTTAGCATCACAACCCCAAAAGCGCTGACAGCAGAGCAAAAAGCGCTTTTGCGAGCCTTTGGCGA
>JGI994J12354_10000728_pt1 | contig 33007 bp, 42 predicted proteins | sample IntmicLarv3ML3BL_FD_12354 | JGI IMG/M metagenome (IMG submission 12354) | reverse complement strand
AACGAACTGTTGTGGGGACCGATGAGAGCTGTTAGCTACGTTAGTAGCTTTACAGCTTCCATTGGGGAAAGTGAGTACTTCAATATATATAACTTCCTGGGAGCGTTTTTTTATTTTTAGGAAACTCTTATTAATTTTATATTCTATTATTTGAACATAAAACATTTTTTATTTTATGTTTAACCATTTGTTTTAAAGCATCTCTTCCTTCTCCTAAATATTTTCTAGGGTCAAATTCTTCAGGTTTTTCTATAAACATTTTTCTAATAGCAGCAGTCATTGCTAGTCTTAAATCTGTATCTATATTAATTTTACAAACAGCCATCTCTCCTGCTTTTTTTAGTAATTCTTCTGGAACTCCTTGTGCTCCATCTAATTTTCCACCATATTTATTACATGCATCAACAAATTCTCTACTAACACTTGATGCACCATGTAAAACTATTGGAAATCCTGGTAATTTATTGCTTATTTCTTCTAATATATCATATCTTAATTTTGGTTCACCTTTAAATTTAAATGCTCCATGGCTTGTCCCAATTGCTATAGCTAAAGAATCACACCCAGTTTTATCTACAAACTCTATTACTTCCTCTGGATTTGTGTACATAGCATCTTCTGCCGAAACATTAACCTCATCTTCCACACCTGCAAGTTTTCCAAGTTCTGCTTCAACTACAACTCCTCTTTCATGTGCATACTCTACAACTTTTTTTGTTAGTTCAATATTATCTTTAAAATTATGTTTAGACCCATCTATCATTACAGAAGTAAATCCAGAATCTATACAAGATTTACAAATTTCAAAATCTTCTCCATGGTCTAAATGTAATGCTATTGGAAGATTAGTATCAGCTACAGCTGCTTCTACTAATTTTGTAAGGTATATGTTTTTTGCATATTTCCTTGCTCCTGCTGATACTTGTAAAATAACTGGTGATTGTTCTTCTAATGCAGCATCACAAATCCCTTGGATTATTTCCATATTATTTACATTAAATGCACCTATTGCATATTTACCTTCATAGGCTTTTTGAAACATTTCTTTTGTTGTTACTAATGACATTTATAATTACCTCCTATATTTTTTCTTTTAATATATCATATGTAAAAGGCGTATGCAACGCCTTTTGTAATATTGTTTATTCACTTAAATTAGATTCTTCATCATCTTTATTGTCTTCTTTGTCATCCTTACATTCAAAACTTCCACATAAAGAATCTTCTGGTAATTCTGCTTTCTCCTCTGTACTTGGTTCAATTGTGATAGATTTTAATGAACATTCTTTATTTTCTTCATCATTATAAGCACAATCACATACAGAACAATTTATTGTTTGTTTTTCACTCATATTAAACCTCCAAATAAAAATTGTACAAATAAATTTTGCACAATTTTATTATTCCAATTTTTCAAAAAAACATTATTCCAATTTTTTGTTTCTTTCTTCAAAAACTAAATACCAATCTAGTGCATTATTATTCATTTCCAGATAATTTGCCCTTTCAATTAATTCATCAAAAGTTTGTGGTGGTATATTTACAACAAGTGAGCCTGGAAACCAATTTGCAGGAGTAGAAACTTCTTCTGTATCTGATATTTGTAATGAATCTATTATTCTTATTATTTCTGGAATAAATCTTCCAGTAGATTTTGGATATTCTAAAACTGTTCTTACCACACCTTTATCATCAATAATAACTACATTTCTTATTGCTTCTGTATTAGAAATATCTGGTGAAATCATTCCATATTTTCTTGCAATAACACCATTCCCATCTGCAATTATAGGAAATGGAATTCTTATTCCAGTTTTCATATAAATATCATAAGCCCACGCCAAATGTGAAGCATTACTATCTACACTAAGTCCAATTAATGTAGCATTTCTTTCATCAAAATATGTATTAGCATTTGCAAAAGCTATCATTTCTGTTGTACAAGTTGGCAAAAAAGCACCTGGACAAGAAAATAAAACTACCCATTTCCCTTTATAATCACTTAATTTTATATCTCCCATTGTTGTAGATGCTTCAAATTCTGGTGCCTGCATACCAATTCTAACATTACCATTCATCATTATTTCATAATCCATAAAAAAACAACTCCTTTATATTTGTTCATTCTATAATATGAATGGAATTGTTTTTTTGTTAATTATTATTTAATTTCAACACCCTGGTTTTCCTAAAAGTCTAAACATATTTTTCTTATATTCCTCAACTCCTGGTTGATTAAATGGGTCTACTCCTAAAATATATGCAGACATAGCACAAGCTTTTTCAAAAAAATATACTAGTTTTCCAATTGTTTCCTCATCATTTCTTTCAATGCTTATTATTATATTTGGAACGCCTCCTGAAACATGAGCTTCTATAGTTCCTTCCATTGCTTTTTTATTTACAAAGTCCATTCCCTTTCCTACTAAAAAATTAAGTCCATCAACATTGTCTGGGTCATCTTCTATTAATCTATCTGAATAAGAATTTTCTACATTTATAACTGTTTCAAATAAATTCCTTCTTCCATCTTGAATGTATTGTCCCATTGAATGTAAATCTGTTGAGAAGTCACATCCTGCTGGAAAAATTCCGAAGCCCATCTTTTCCTTCACTTTCTCCAAATAGTTGTTTCCACCATTCAGTGAAATAGTGAAATTTTGGCTCATAATTTACAAGTATTTCTATATCTTTATTTTTTCTATATAAAATATTTCTTAATACTGCATATTTATAACAATTATTAAATTCTAAATCTGGGTTATTATATTCATTTCTTGCATCTTCTGCACCTCTCATAATTTTTTCTATATCAACACCAGCAACTGCTATTGGTAATAGTCCTACTGCTGTTAAAACAGAAAATCTACCACCTACATTATTTGGAATAACAAAAGTTTCATAACCTTCTTTATCACTTAAAGCTTTTAATCCACCTTTTTCTTTATCTGTTGTGACATATATTCTTTTTCTTGCTTCTTCTTTACCATATTTTTTTTCTAATAAATTTCTAAATACTCTAAATGCAATTCCAGGTTCTGTTGTAGTTCCTGATTTAGAAATAACATTAATAGAAAAATTCCTATCACCAATATGTTCTAATAAATCATTCAAATAATTAGGACTAATATTATTTCCAGCATATAAAATTTCTGGAGTTTTTCTTGAAGGAAGAATATTATAAAAAGTATTTGTTATTGCTGCAATAACAGCTCTAGCTCCTAAATATGAACCACCAATTCCAATAACAACTAAAATATCAGAATCCCAAATAATCTTATTACTACAATCTTTAATTTTTTGAAACTCTTCTTTATCATAATTTACTGGTAAATTAAGCCATCCTAAAAATTCTTTTTGGTCTGTTGCTTTTTCATTCATCATATTATGAATCCTAAAAATTTCATCTTTAAAATTCATAATCTCTGTATCTTCTACTCCAGTATACTCTAGATTTAAACTCAAATTAGACATAAATAAAATACCTCTCTTCCAAGAGATATTTTATTCTTTGTTTATAAAAATGTCAATACACTCTATCTGTCTCTTTGTCTATCATTTCTTCTCATTTCATTATTCTCTTTCTATATCATCAGCTAATACTGTTTTTATACTTTCATTCGCAATTCTTTTTAACCCTATTTCACATAAAGTTTCATTAACTTGTGTAATTTCATTTCCAAAAATTCCATCTGCTAATTTGTTGCACTTACTTATAAATTCAGGATCATGATACACTCCTATGGGTCTTAATTCGAGCAAATAATATTCATCGCCAGACCTTTTCTTAGTTTTAGGGTTAACAAAAGTACATTTGCTAATAGAAACTTTTGCTCTATCTTCATTGTTTTGCAATTCGAATACCAAAGAATCTTTAAGAATATGCAATATAGGCTCTGAATCAATGTCATAATTTTTCATTTCTGGATACAGTATAACAATTCTTTTTATAGCCTCATCAAAAGCACTAGAAGATAAAAAGTCTCCCACTCCTTCTCTAGGGATAATACCATCTGTTCTTATATCTTGCTCAATTATTTTTTTCACAACAACAATATATTGTGTCACACCACTTCTATATGTTTCACGTGTAACTCTAAATATATGATTACTTTTTCTCAAATCACTATCTCTACTGTCATAATAGTCATCTATAGACTTAACCCTATTACATAATATAACTTGAAATTCGCCATCATTAAATGCTTCAAATAAAGTATTATTGTCTGTATCTAATAAAGATTCACAAATACCCTCATTATCAAATTCATACTTGCATTGTTTTTCCACTTTCAGAGCTAAATTTTCTTGAATAGCTTTATATTCATTCTTAAATCTATCATTTGAAGACATTGCAATTGAAAATCCAACTTGCTCTTCAGGAGTATATGTAGAAAAATTGGGGTAATCTTCAACATTGTAGTGTATTAAACGATAGTTTAATACACTATTAATGGTACTACCATTAATTCCATTTTCATTTCTCAATATATCTCTTGGACCATCACATATATCATCAACTAATTTTCTTGTTTCCCATATATCATATAAATTAGGATATGTGCCTTTTATTTCATCTTCTATTAAATTAATTTGTATTTGTATATCAAGATATTCTTGAAATTTTTCTTTATTATTACCCTTACTCTTTTCAAGTTCATCTAATTCTGTTTTTAAACTTTTCAATAATGTCTTATATTTTTTATATTCACCTCTTCTGCCTTCAATTATACCCTTACTAAAATACTCACTAATCACTTCATTCACAGCATTATTTATTCTCATATATTCTTTCATTTCAGCAATTCCACGCAAATTTTGAGGAAAAGCACCTTTAGGAAATACATCTGTTTCTATTAAATCCTCAATATCTCCATTAGCTCCAGCTATTTTATCTGCTACTTGTATTATTTGCCCTGAAATAAACTTAGGACTTCCACCATATAGAGTTGTACTATGAGCCAATACTGCTGTAACAATCTCTCCAAACAATGGATGTTTTATATTTATATTGTTTTTTTTACATTCTTCAATAAAACATTCTGCACTATGTTCACTATGATAAAAACGTTTTCTTCCATTTAATTGTTGCTTTTTTTCATATTCATAACCAAAATTTTCTCTTCTTCTATTTAAATATTCTTCTGTTGCTTCAAACTGGAACATAAACTGATTTATTTGTTCTTCTCCAAAATGTCCAAAGGCTGTATGTCCCCAATCATGTACAAGAGCTTCTATTTTTATTAAAAGCATAAATTCTTCCCTAGTTAATCCTATTATATCTCCTCTTTCTAAAGCTCCTTCATATACACCATCTGCTATTTTTACTGCAACATCAACGACACTTTGAGTATGTGAAAATCGATTTCTAACATCAACAGCTTTACTACTCTTTGTACGAAAAATAGAATCATTAAATAGTTGAGTTTTACCTGACAAATAATAATCAGATTTTTTCATTACTATATTATGAATATTATTTAAATACTCTAAAATTTCTGACATACTAATCACCCCATATATCATTTGCAACAATTGCATCAGTTAATTCTATAATGTGTTTCATAGCTTCTTCATTATTATATTTTTTTTCATTTATATAATAATTCCAAATTTCAATAATTTTCTCAGAATACTTCTCTAGTTCTTCATCTTTTGTATTAACTTGTACAGTTTTTATTGTATTTTCTAACAAATATATTAATTTTCCTTCTGCACTTTCTTTATTTCCTTCATTAAAGGAATCAATAATTCCACTTTTAAGCTCTTCTGGCAATTCAATATCAGCTTCCTTTAATATTTTTATAGTGTAATCTGACTTCTTAAAATCTTTTATCTTTTCTTTAAATAGATTATAACTAATGTCTCCATATATTGGATATGCTATATCTCTTGCATAAACAATAACTTCTGCCAAAGAACTGTTTAAATTAAACTCTTTGGCAAAACCTACACTTAAATTGGCTAATATATATGTATTAATACTTCGCTTATATGAATTAATTGGATCTGTTTTATCTGACAATTTTTTATAATAAATAGAATAAATAATTTTATCTTTAATTTCTTTATAATCTTTATTCGTTATTTGCATAAAATCCCCTCCAAAATAAACTCTACATATATTATTATACTATATTTTTAGCTTTTTTTCTAGAGTTTTAGAATTTTCACATAAAAAAACAGGCAAAATATATAATTTTGCCTGCTTAAGGGAATTGCTTACACTGTGGAACTCTCCCTAAGTTCAACTCCATAAACATTATCCTCCTCAACAAAAGGTTCAAATGCCATTGTAAGACATATCTCACCCTCTTTGTATGTAAGAGATGACCTAGGTACTTTCTTTGTGTCCAACAATGTAATTGTTGCTACTGTCCGGTTTTCAATCCCAGATAGAATTACATCAAATGTCCTTAGCATATTTATCCCTCCTTAAGTTTTTGCCATATAAGCATTGGATTATATTATACCATTTATGTAAAATATTGTCAACAATATATTTCTATCATGTTATGTAGACCCAGTTTGCCACAAAAAAGTCCCTATTAGGGTTGTTCTACCCCCTATAGGGACTTTATATATGAAATTACATTGATTTAAAATTGTTTAGATTCACGTAAAAAACTAAGTTCAAAAGAATTTTGTTCAACTTTACTCTCAACTTCAGAAAGTCTTAAATCAAAAGATACATGTTGTTCATAATTAGGGCAATACATTTCTAATAATAAATCTATTTTATTTCCATGTTCTATTTCCATAACTAATGTAGAATTTTTAATTGTAATTAATTCGTTTTCTATTCTTGTAAATCTGATATTAAATTCATCTTTCAAAATATCAATTTTGTTATCAAACTTCTTATCTAAAGTATCAATCTTATTGTCGATTTTTTTCTCTAGTGTTTTAATGCTATCTAGTATCTGATTTAATAAATCTTTTTCCATTTTATCACCACCTTTATATTAAATCTTTTTGAATTATATATCAAAAAGATTTAAAAGTAAATAGCGAAAAAATAGAAGATCTGTCGAATTATCACTTGATAATTGCTTCTAATACATTTGCAAAATATTTCATACTACATAAACTTTGTTCTAGTGTATTACCTGTAGCACCTACTTCAATTAAAAGAGCACCTTTCGCTACTTGTTGATTATAACGTGAATCACGAAGCATTATTGGACGAAATAACCCTGGATACATTTCATTTGCTTTTTCCACTAATGCTACTGCAAATTTCAAATTTTGTACCCAATTTGGATGTTCTGAACCTCCGCCCATCTGTTCCTACTACTATTACTAGTTGAGACACATATTCTTCTCCTATTTTTACTGTCGGTGCATATGTATTATCACCTAAAGCATCTCTATGTAAATCTAGAACTATATCTACATCTTGAACTTCTCTCAGTATATTATCTACTGTTATTTGTGAACGGTCATAAGAACCTGAATATGATGGATAATCATGTATTGTCATATCATGAATTGGACTATATCCATCTGCTTTTAAAATATTAGCCAATTCCGCCCCCACACGTGCCATATTAAAATTTATATCTGTTGTTCTATATGTTCCTGTCATGTTGTAATTATTTTGTTCTGTTGCTGTATAGCTTTCACATGTATGTGTTTGGAAAATTAAAATGTTTTGTTTATTCAATATTTCCATATCTGGTTTTAACATCTCTTCTGTTAATCCATAACTTGATTCATTTCTTACCTGAACTGTACCATATGTGTTTGTATAACGACTTGCTATATTGTTTGTTGATATTATTTCTGTTTCTGCCACATTTGGTGGTTTTTCTGGAACAATAATACCATCATCAACAACCTCATTATCAATATTATGACCAGTTTTTTGTTCTATATAATCTGGTTTTATATTATTTATTATTGCCAATTCTACATCTAATAATCGTTCTACTAAAGTTCCATTTCTACTTACTACTTCTTGTTCTTCAGAAGTTTTATCATACTTAATTATTGGCATTGCAATTTCTATAGATGTTACATATGTACTATCTAATGCTGATTGTATAGCAGTTTCACCTGTAGCATATATTATATTTATTGGTTTTTGAAGGTCATAAAAATATCTAGTAAGCCAAATTATTGCTATAACTAACAATATTATTTTTACTAGATATCTTATTAAATCATTTTTATCTAAAACTTTTACTCTTACCATACTTTTCTCCTTCGTTTAAATATATATTAATTATATTTACGAATAAGAACAAATATGACAAGTATTGAAATTATTGTTATTCCTCCTCCTGTATATGTGCTTGAAGGTGGATTATATTTTATTTCTATATCATAAACTCCTTTGTTTAACCTTGTTGCTAAAAATGTTTTATTTATACTTTCTGTTTTCACTATTCTACCATTTACTTTTATTTGCCAGTTTTCATCATATGGAATTGAAAAAACTAGATAGCCATCTTCTTTAAAATCCACATTTCCTGTTAACCCTGTGTTGTTTACTTCATTTAATATAAATTTATTATTATTTATTGAATTTTGTAATACTTCATCTGTCTTTTTATAGTCTACTACATAAATTTGTGCAACACTTGGTTCTATTTCTATTAAATCACTTTTAGTCCTTACTGAAAGTTCAATTTTCTCTCCTTTTTTAATCTTCTTTATATTTATTATTCCTGTTTTTTTATAAGCATTTATTGCATAACCCTCATATATTGGTTTATCATCTAAAAAAATAGATAATATGTAATCACTATATAAATATATATCTGTATCTTCTAAAGCTTCTATTTCATAATATGCACCTGTCCAATCTTCTCCATATTTTATTGTTTTTTCACATTTTACTAATGGATTTTGTGTTAAAACATTATATAAATATTGTTCATTACTGCTCCTTGTATCTAACTTACTTAAAAAATCATTTTGCATTTCAAATGGTTTTTGATTTAAGTCAATTATATTATCTTTCATATAATAAGCTATCGGTAATGAATTTTGATTCTCATACAAGTAATAATTATCTACATTTTTTATAAAATCAAGCCCATGTATATTTTCTTGTTTATTGCTTATATAATATTTAGTTGATGTAATAGCATTATTTATATATGTTCCTTCTGCAGGAGATATCCATAAATAGGCATATCTTTGCACATTATATCCGAAGTTTATACATACCCTCTACATGATTGATATTAGAACCTGAACTGAAAAAGCTTTGTCCACTATACCCATATGTTAATGCCAAATTGTATGTTCTTTCATTTTCTTCATCATTCACAAAGGCTATCCTTTCTATTTCTGGATTTTCTAAATACTCTTCCATAAATGTATTTATTATTTCATCATATTTGTTATAGTTTTCTATTCTTAAAAAACTATAAAAACTACTTTTCTGTCCATTATATGCGCCTACCAACAAATCAATAAAAATTATTAATACCAATAAAGCATTCGTAATTTTATTTGGTTTTAAATATAATAAAAAATAAATAAAAGTAGTTATTACCATACATATAGCAACTGCTGTATATGGATTTCTATTAAGAATTGCTTGGCAAGAAAAACATACTACTTCTAAAAATATCACAGATGCAAAGATTAAAAAGCTTATAAACAAATGCTTTTTTTCTATATATTCTCTATTTACATATGTTCTAAAAGCAATTAATATCAGAATTATAGTTATTACAAATGCATATCTAAATTCGAACATATTAGGAGTATCAAATCCATGCCATAACAAATTAAAGAAAGGAGATATTATTGGTAATAACAAAAATATTAAAAAACTTATTGTTAATATTTTTTCTTTTTTGAAAATATTTTTATTCATAAAATATAATGGAAATAATATAGGAGTTAGCATTCCTGTATATACTAATGGAACATATTTATTTGAGTAATATAAAAAATTATTAAAGAAAATATTAGTCAATGCTGGAATAGATTCAGGTTTTATATTTAATAAGTCAAATTTAAATAACATTCCATTACCTAGTTTTAATATAGTTGGTAAAAATAATATCATAGACATTCCAAAACTCAATAAAATAGGTAACAATATAGTAAAGATATTTTTTATACTAAAAGATTTTTTATATAAAAAGTACAATCCACTAAAAAATGCTACCATAAACCCTGTATAAAAATTAAATAATAATGTAAAACCTAAAGCTAGTGAAAATTTCCATAGTTTCTCCTTGTCAATTAAACATAGACATATTGGGAGCATATATAAAGCATCTAGCCACATTATATTAAATGAGTAACATATTACATATGCTGAAAATGAATACATCATAGAGAAAATAATCACATCATTTTTTTTATAGTTATAAGAATTTCTTAAGAAAAATACAAAAGTGCAACTTGCTAAAATACATTTTAATACTATTGCAAGTTGTGCATATATATACATATTTTCTGGTTTAAATAAAAAAATTAACAAGTTAAATGGACTTGATAAATAATATGAAAATGTTATAAAAAAACCACTCCCTAAACCTGCTTGCCAAGAAAAAAATATGTTCTTAGCAGAATTTAGATAATTATAAAAATTTATATATTGTGTATTTAGGTCTATTCTTAATATTGTATTTTCTCCAAATGGAAATATTTTAAATATACAAAAATAACCCAAAAAAAGTAACAATGTTGATATAGTAGCATATAAATATGGTTTTTTATTATTCATATTATTGATTACCTTTTAAATTTAGATATATTGGTCCTTCTTCTTTTACCATACTAGACTTGCCATGACCTGGATAAATTATTGTTTCTTCTGGTAGTGTCATTATTTTATTTTCTATAGATCTTATTATATCTTTTAAAGAACCTGTTGGTAAATCTGTTCTTCCCCACGTACCACGAAAAACTGTATCACCTGAAAACAGCATTTTTTGTTCTTTAGAATAAAGACATGTACTCCCTTTTGTATGTCCTGGTGTATGCAAAACTTTAAACTCTAAATTTCCCACATGTATAATGTCAGAATCATTTACTCTTGAATCAATTGGTATTTCAGGATTAGGAAGTCCAATAAAATATGTTAAATTAACACTTTCATCCTGATATCCTCTTTCATCTATAGTATGAATTAATATTTGCCCTCCTAAAGTTTTTTTCAATTCATCTACTCCACCAATATGGTCTCCATGACAATGTGTAATATAAATGTATTTTATATTTACACCTAATACACTTATCATATTTTTTATTTTATCTACATTTCCTCCAGGATCTATTACCATCGCTTCTTTTGTGTATTCATCTGCTACAATATAGCAATTTGTTTGTTCTCCTGTTGACATATCTACTTTAATTCTTTTTAATATCATTTTTTACGTTTCACCTCATATACACTATCGACTCTTTTAATGAATTTAATTATATTATTTAAATCATCTTTATTTGTTACTTCTAACCCAACATCGACAATTACTATTTTTTCTTTTGTGGCTCTTGCATTCATTGAAGTTATATTAGCTTTTGCTTGTGCAACTTCTTTTATAATATCATTTAAAAGTCCTACTCTATCATTTGCATATATTTCTATATTTGAAATATATGATGATTTTGCATTTTCAGCCCATTCTACATCTATTAATCTGGCTTCCTCTGATACAAAATCATTAACATTTAAGCAATTTGTTCTATGAACAGAAACGCCTCTTCCTTTTGTTATATATCCTAATATGCTATCACCTGGTAATGGATTACAACATTTAGAAAGTTTTACTAAGCAGTTATCTATTCCTTTCACTACAATACCATTTTGAGAAGCCTTTGTTCTAATTGGTTTTGAATTTCTTAATACCTCTATTTTTTCTTCTATTTTTTCTTCTTCATGTTCTTTTCTATATTCCTCTAGCACTCGAGAAATAATTTTAGCAGGAGAAATTCCAGAATATCCTATTGCTGCATACATATCTTCTAATGTATTAAAAGCATATCTTTCTTTTGCTTTATCAACCCATTCTGGTTTAAATAGCTCATTATAGTTCATTCCAATTCTTTTAATCTCTTCTAGAATATGTTCTTTTCCTTTTACTATATTTTCTTCTCTCAATGTCTTTTTAAACCAATTATTTATTTTATTTTTTGCACTTGAACTTTTAACAAATTTTAGCCAATCACGACTAGGTCCTTTTGGACTATCTGATGTAAGCATTTCTATAATATCACCATTTTGAAGTTTTGTTACAAGTGGCATCATTTTACCATTTATTTTTACACCTATTGTTTTATGTCCAACCTGTTCATGTATTGCATATGCTAAATCTACAGCTATACTTCCTTTTGGTAATACTTTTATTTCTCCTTTTGGAGTAAATACATAAACTTCATCTTCGAATAATTCTGTTTTCAATGTTTTCAAAAAATCTTGTGGGTCTTGCATTTCTTTTTGCCATTCTAGCGACTCTCTTATCCATGCTAATTTATCTTCCTGTACCTTTACACTACCTTTTTCTTTATATACCCAATGTGCTGCAATACCATATTCTGCAATTCTGTGCATATCCCAGGTACGTATTTGTACTTCAAATGGTATTCCATCATTTCCAATTAGAGTAGTATGTAAAGATTGGTACATATTTACTTTTGGAACAGATATATAATCTTTAAACCTTCCTGGCATAGGAGTATATAATTCATGTACTATTCCTAAAGACGCATAACAATCTTTTACTGAATTCACAAATATTCTAAGTGCAAATAAATCATATATTTGGTCAATTCCTACTTTATCCCTTTTCATTTTTTTATAAATACTATATAAATGTTTCGCTCTTCCTGTAACCTCTGCAGATATTTTTTCTTGCTTTAAATTTTTCTTTATTTCTTCATTTATACTATTAATATATTCAATACTCTCTTCTCTTTTTTTATCTATTTGTAGCAATATTTCATGATATTCTTCTGGATTTAAATATTTAAATGATAAATCTTCCAACTCCCATTTTAATGAATATATACCTAATCTATTTGCAAGTGGAGCATATATTTCCATTGTTTCTTTCGCTTTTTCTTTTTGTTTTTCTGGTGTCATATAATCTAATGTTCTCATATTGTGAAGACGGTCTGCTAATTTTATTAATATTATTCTTATATCTTTTCCCATTGCTAAAAACATTTTTCTAAAATTCTCAACTTGAGCTTCTTCAACAGATATATATACTAATTTATCTAGTTTAGTAATTCCTTCTACCATTTCTGCAATAGAATCACCAAATTCTTTTTCTATTGTTTCAATAGTGGCTTCTGTGTCTTCTACAGAATCATGTAGTAAACTTGCACAAATTGTTTCATCATCTAGTTCTATTTCAGCAAGGATTTTAGCTACTTCCAGTGGATGAACTATATAAGGCTCACCAGATAATCTCAATTGTTTTTCATGCATTACTTTTGCAAATTCATAAGCTTTCAATATAATCCTAGTGTTTGCTCTAGGATTATATTTTTTTATCAACTTAAAAAGTTCAGAAATATTTTGATCATATTGCATATATTTCACCCCAACGATTTCATAATATCTTTCATATTTATTTGTAATTTATTTTCTCCATTATATGAATTATTTTCTACATGTCCAACTACATCAATCTTATCACCTATTAAATAATCTTCACTATACTTTCCTAAATTGAAACCAATTGCTTCAATTGTATTACTTTCCTCTTGTAATATTAATTTTAAGTGTTTACCTTCAGATAAAGTTTTTAGAGATATTATTTTCATATTTTTAAACACAAACTGTGGTGCTTTATTTCCTGCACCAAAAGGTTCTAATTTATGAAGCTCTTCTATTGTTTCAGTTTTTAAATTTTTTATTTTCAATTCTTTGTCTATGTATATTATTGGTATTATATCACTTTTTTCTATAGAATTTTCTAAATCTTTTTTAAAATCATTAAATTTTTCTTTTTTCAATGTTAATCCGAACTGCCATTTCATGTCCACCATATTTATTTAAATTCTTATTACATGAAACTAAAGCTTTATATAAGTCTATCCCTTCAACACTTCTCCCTGAACCTTTTGCCTCTTCTCCTTCAATACACAGTAATATACTTGGTTTATAATAAAGTTCTGTTATTTTAGAAGATACTATTCCTATTACTCCATGATGCCAATTTTCTTTAGCTACAACTATTGCTTTTAATTTTTCTATATCTTCTTTTTGTAATTCTTCTAATACTTCTTTATATATTCTTTTTTCAATATCTTGTCTTTTTATATTGTATTTATTAAGAGCATCCCCTATTTCATCTGCTTTATTATAATCATTAGTTAAAAATAGTTCTAATGCTTCTTCTGCAAAACCCATTCTTCCACAAGCATTTATTCTTGGAGCAATACCAAATGATATTGAAAATCCATCAATTTTTTTCAAACCAGCAATTTTAATAAGAGATTTTAATCCTATATTTTGTGTTACTTCTATTAATTTTAATCCGAAGTTTTACTATAACTCTATTCTCATCTACCAATGGAACTATATCTGCTATTGTTCCTATACAAACTAAATCTAAATATTTTAAATACTCTTTTTCATCTAAATTAAGAGTTTTAGATACAGCTTGTATAAATTTAAAAACAACACCTACACCTGCCAATTCTTTAAAAGGGTAGTTGCTTGTCTTTATTTTAGGATTAATAACTGCTAATGCATCAGGAATAATTTCTCCTGGTTCATGATGGTCTGTGATTATAGTTTCTATTCCCATAGTTTTAGCAAATTCAATCTCTTCTATCCCAGAAATTCCACAATCTACAGTTATGATTAACTTAAATCCTTCTTTAGCAATTTCTATTATTGCATCTTTATTTAGCCCATATCCATCTTCTAATCTATTTGGAATATGTGTATGAGTTTCTATTTTTAATTCTTCTAAAAATTTTTTTAATACAGATACACTTGTTATTCCATCTGCATCATAATCTCCATATATCATTATTTTTTCTTTATTATCAATTGCTCTCAATATTCTCTCAACTGCTTTATCCATATCTTGTAATAAAAATGGGTCATAAAAATCATTTCTAGTAGGGTCTAAAAATACTTTTATTTTTTCTAAATCTGTAATATCTCTATTTACCAATATTGCTGCTAATAATGGAGAAATATTAAGTTCTTTAATCATTTCACCTATTTTATCTTCATTTGTTTTATATATTTTCCATGTTTTCTTCATATTTATCTCCTACAACAATATATCACACTACATCCTCATTTACCATATAAAAATGTTGAATTATAAAAACTAGACTTTTTTGTTAACTCTTCATCAAAAATATATATTCCTAATTCTTCTGCCATTGTTTCTTTTTTTGAAAATAAATTAGTTCCAAGCCCCAGTCTTTCTCCTTCTATTGTAACTCCCATAGATGTCAAAATACTTGGAAAAATATCCATTGTAGTAAAAATTCTATTACTTATGTTTTCACTTGTTACAGAAGAATTTATAAAAGCATTGTAAACTGTTCTTTGATAATTAGGGGCAACTTGTTCTGAAAAAAATTCATTATCCATACTTAAGTGGTCACCTACAAGAACTATTACAGTATTTTCATAAAATTCTTGTTCTTTAATCCAATCAATAAATTCTCCAATTATCTTGCTTGAATATGTTAAAACATTTTTAAACTGTTTATCATATATTATTTCTGCATTTTCATCTAAATAGCCATCTGGAAAATGTGTATCTACTGTTAAAATTGAAAAATTAAAAGGTTCATTTTTGCTTGCCACTTCTAAAATTTCTTTTTTTGCAAATTCAAATAGCTTTGTGTCTTCACATCCCCACCACACATCATAATCCTCAGATATATAACCTTTTTCTTTTAAAGTATATTTATCTATTAAATTGTAATCACCATGTTGTGTAAAGTATTTTTTTCTACCACCAAATTCCATATCTGAACCTATCATTAATGTTTGGTTATAACCCTCGTCTGCCAATATATCTCCTAAAGCTATATTGTTAGGTAGAAAAGTTTGGTACACATTATATGAATTACTCTCCATTGGAATTTTCAATGGTATTCCTGAAGTTTGTGCAACCATTCCAGCAATAGTCCATGCAGTTCCATTAACAGAATATGCACCACCTAAACCTGTATTATGTGAAAAACTCACATTCTCTTTAGCTAAATTTGTAAGCTCTGGAATTAAGTCATAATCAAATGCTCCCAAATTTTCTTTAGAAGTATAAGTAGCTTCCATTGATTCCAGATGTATTAATATTAAATTTCTCTTTTTTTCTGGGAATAAAACTTCTACATCATTTGCACTTATATAATAATCTTCAAATATACTAGATGTTCTTATAGAAGTCTTTACATAATCTATAACACCTAAGCTTTTTCCTGCAATTATACAAACTATGATACAAGAAAGTACTCCAGTTTTAAAATAATTTTTTCTAAACAATGTAAATGGAAAAACATCTAATTTAAATTTCCATTTTTTTATTTTAAAAGATACCTGTGGTTGTTCTTCACTTAACCTTATTAACAAAACATGAACAGCTATACTTATAATTATTATAGGCACTATACACTCACTAGACCAATTTCCAATAACATCTGTATTAGCACCATCTAATGGTACACTTAAGTGAAACAAATACTGGTCAATTGGTAATTGACCAAATTGCTTTAAAAACCAGTTTAAAGAAACTGCTAGAGTTATACTTAATAAAATTAAAATAAACCCAAATATATTTTTAATTTTCTTATTCATTTTCCTTTTTCCTTTTAAATAACACATTAAATTCTATTTATCCAAATTAAAATTTATCAACCCATATATTTTAGCATTATTCAACAGATATTTCAACCTTTTCAGAAAATAAAAAAGAAGCAATTTGTTTGTTTTTTGCTTCTAATACAATATTATAAATTTAATCTGTTTTAATTGGCAGGGGTACTAGGAATCGAACCTAGCTCTGGAGTTTTGGAGACTCTTATTCTACCAATGAACTATACCCCTAAATTTATTCTAACAACTTTCTTATTATACTGTTTTTACTAAATAATATCAATAGTTTTTTTAAAATTATATAATAATTTGTGAAACTAAAATAAACTTTTAAGGATTACATATTATGCAATCCTTAAAAGTTACACCTATCTCAACAACCTAAACCAATGATTATAAGTAAATGCTATCATATTTCCTATTGAAAGTTTTTTTACTTCTTCTCCTGCTACAATATTCACTTTAGCAATCTCTATACCATTTGCTATATAGCTTACTTCTCCCAATTTATCTCCTTTTTTCAATGGCGCCATTACATTATCCACCACATTCATATTTTGTACAATACTCTTTTCTTCTCCTTTTTTTACTAGTGCACCTTTTGTAGTTTCATATACAGCATTCACTTCTTTATTTATTCCCTTTATTACAGAAACAGTTTTTATTATTTCTCCTTCTTTTGCCATTTCTTTATAACCAAAATTACTAAATCCATAATCCAATAATTTTTTTGCTTCATTAAATCTCACATCACTTGTTGGTCCTTTCATTATTACTGCAATAATTGATAAACCATCTCTTGTTGCTGAAGTAGATAAATTAAATAAGGCTAATGAAGTTGAACCTGTTTTTAATCCTGTACATCCTGCATAATTTCTAACAAGTTTATTTGTATTAACTAATTGCGATTTTCCATCTCTTAATGTATCCATCCATATTGTAGTATATTCTGTTATTTTAGGATGCTTTGTAAGTAATTCTTTAGACATTATTGCAATATCATGTGCAGATGATACATGACCATCTTCATCTATTCCATGAGAATTTTTAAATGTAGTATCATTCATACCTAAAATTTTAGCTTTTTTATTCATTTCAGAAACAAATATTTCTTCTGAACCATACAAATATTCAGCCATTGCAACAGTACAATCATTTGCTGACACAACTGCTATTGCTTTTAACATTTCATGTACACTTAATTCTTCATTTTCGCTAAGCCAAATTTGAGAACCACCCATTTTTCTTGCTCTTTCACTACATGAAACTTTATCATCTAATTTGATTTTTCCACCATCTAATGATTCCATTATCAATAATAAACTCATTACTTTAGTTACACTTGCTGGTCTTAATTGCTCATGAATATTATGTTCATATAAAATTTGCCCTGAATTTGCTTCTATTAGTATTCCTGCACCTGATTCCAAATTTAAAAAATTGCCTGTCAATTCTGCATTAACCTGAATACTTTCTTTTATTTTTGCTTCATAATTATCTTTCCAAACTGTAATTGAATCTGTAGCAAAAACTAAAGAATTACTTAAACATATAATTATTAATATTAAAGATATTAAAGTCTTTTTATACATAAACAAACCTCCCACTTTTACTAAAATATATTCAAACATTAATAAAAAAGAACACCCCATTTGGGGTGTCTTTGAGAGATTACTTGTCTGATACCTCCTTAGCATCCAGATCATAACCACAAGTGCATGCATAGTTTGTTGCAAGCTTCTCTATTCTGCCCATTTCATAGCAATCTTGAGAAGCATTCGCCCAATCTACCTTCAATTTTTCAGCAATTACCTTTCTCAAGATATTTGCCAAGACAGGATCAGGCAACAACTTTATACATACCGGTCTTCCTTTCAGCCAATCGATTGTTTTACTGTGAAGCTCATTTGCATATGCTTCAAAACGCATGTCCAATCTCTCCTTAAGAATTATTTGATGCATTGCATTTTGCACCGATATTTATATTCTAACACATTTTAAATAAATTTTCAAATGTTTTCAGGAAATTAATGGTAATTGGGTATGTATAAAAGCTTCCTGTAATACATATTAGTCGCTCTGGATACTTATTTATAGCTTTTTGTATAGCCTCTTCTAAATTATATTCAAATGGTATATATTTATCTTCTTTAGTGCCATTTGTCAAAAATATAACAGCATTTTTTGTTTTCTCGAGTTCTCTTATTATAGCTTTATCATCTTTTGTTTTTAATATAGAAACTACATATACAACTTTTTTCTCTGGATAATAATCATTTATAGTGTTTACTAAGTTTCTTATTTTATCTTCATTATGAGCTCCATCATATATTATTAATGGCTTCTTACTTAATATTTCAAATCTTGCTTTATGGTCAATATTTTTCATTCCTTCTTTTATAATATTTTCTTTAATATTTAATAATTCAGCACATTTTATACAAATTGCTGCATTATATATTTGAACTTTCCCTTTTAGATTTATCTCTATATTGTTTATATCCATATAATCAAATGTTTGATAATCTTGATTATATGAATAATTAGATATATATTCTTCATTTATAATATGTAATTTACTATTTTTTTCTTTACATACTTTTTCAATTATTTCAGTTATTCCTTTTTGATAAAAAGTTATTGTTTCTGAATTTTCTTTTATGACTCCAGCTTTTTGATTAGCTATTTTTTCTAAAGTATTTCCCAATATATCCACATGGTCATATCCAATATTTCCTATGATTGATATGCTGTTTGGTACTATATTTGTACAATCTGTTAATCCCCCTAATCCTGTTTCCAAAACTACTATGTCACAACCTTTATCATAAAAATATTTCAATGCAATAGTTGTTATCACTTCAAACCATTTCACTTTTCCATATTCTTTGATTAATGGGTCTATTCCATTTATTAAACCTTCCAATTCTTCATTAGAGATATTAACATTATTTATAGATATTACTTCATTAAACTCTAATATTGCTGGAGATATGAATTTACCAGTTTTATAACCAGCATTTTGTAGTATACCTGACATCATCTCACATATACTGCCTTTACCACTTGTTCCTGCAACATGAATAACCTTAAGGTGTTTCTCAGGATTATTTAATTTTTCCATTAAATACTTCATTGCCTCTAAATTAGGGTTTTCTGTAAATTTTTCAAATTGGTTTAAATATTTTACTACATCCATAATTATTCCTCATATCCTTTTGCATGAAGTGCATATGTTATCTCATCTGTTCTTTTTATTAGCCCATACATAAATGGTTTAATAACATATTTTGTATTTTTTAAATTTACTTTCATTCCTTTAGCTTGTAATGCATATCTAATCTCACTAAGTTCTTTTGCTAAAATTGGCATAAATGCAATTCCTATACTTACTATTAAACCTAAATCTTTTGAAATATATGATACTACTTCTGAAATTTCTACAACTGATAATATATTCCTAAATGTTAATGTAAAATTACATACCAATATTAATCTTACTAAAACTAAAATTGCACTTTCTAAACTTCCAAAAATTAAATTTAATAAAGCTGTAAATATTATTAATGGGGTAAGTCTCAACAAACTCACTAATGATGATTTGTATATTAACATTAAAGCAATATTAATAATTGCAAATATTAATATTATTATGTAATTACTTATAAAAAATATCGCTATTGTATATGTCAAAAATAATATTAACTTAATTATATTTTCCATGACAAATCTCTCCATTTTTTAATGCAATTTTTCTTTTTGACATAGCTATTTCATCTATATCATTTGTTATTAATATTATTGTATAACCGTTTTTGTTTAATTCCTCAATTATATCTCTTACTTCTTGTTTTCCTTCTGGATCTAACATTGTAGTTGGTTCATCAAATATTATTATTCTTGGTTCCATTGCAAGGATACCGTGCTATTGCTATTCTTTGTTTTTGACCCATTGACAAATCATATGGATTAGCATTAATATGTTCTATCATCTTAACTTTGTCTAAAGAATTACGAATTCTCTCTTCAATATTGTCTGCTTTAATGTTTTTAAGTCCAAAGGCTATATCATCATAAACCCTATCAAATACAATTTGGTTTTCTGGGTTTTGAAAAACAATTCCAATTGTTTTTCTTAAATCTAAAAACTTTTTCTTTTCTTTTGTGTTTATACCATTTATAAGTATTTCACCTTTGGTAGGGTCAATAAGACCAGAAATAAGCTTACCCAGAGTAGATTTGCCGAGAACCATTTTTGCCAATAAATGAAATAAACTCACCTTCACTAATTTTTAAATTGATATTCTCTAAAGCTACTTTTCCATTTTTATACTTATATTCTACTTCTTTTACCTCTATCATTTTAAATACTCCTCAATTGGTTTCTTTAAGGTTTTGTGTAAGAAATATATTGTTGCTACTTGTATTGGTAACATTATAATTGCTGAAATTATTCTAGTTGGTAAAAATACTAAAATCGCTTTTCCAGATGTGATGTTTACCCACAAAGAGGTAAGTCCTGTATGTATAAATAATAATACTATTACACTACTTATTATAAGGTTTTTTAATGACACTTTATTATGTAGTAATAAACCATATATTAATCCAGTTAATATTGCACTTAATGTATAACCTGGAAAAAATGTGCCAAATGGAAATAATATAGCCCCTATTAGGTCTGCAAGCCCTGCAATAGTTGCACTCCATTTTGGTCCAAGTAAAATTGCTGAAAACATTATTGGTATATATGTAAAACTTATTACCAATATTGGTGTTTTGATTGATATAAATCTGCTTAAAATTATTGATGCTGCAAGTAATAATCCTGCTAATACTATTTTTTTTGTTTTGCTCATAAAAAAACTTCCTTTCTTAATTTTTCCGCAAATTAAAAAAAGAAGTGAAATCTCTTTTTTCATTAGCGGAATGCAAAAATAATCTAGCGAAGTTTCCTTCTTGCCTTACCACCAACTTCCCGTTTGGTAAGTCTTAACTGACTATTTTCTACTCTAATAAATAAAATATATCATACCTTTTAAAAATATTAAATAGTTTTTCAAAATTTTTCATCAAATTTATAAGGCAACAATTCATTTAAAGATAATTCTTTTATTTCATCATTTTCCATAAATACTATTTTCATATCACTATTAAAACTATTTAAATATTGTCTACATGCACCACATGGTGCTCCACCTACAGCAGCTATTTTCACGAATTCTCTTTCTCCTTCAGATACTGCTTTAACCATTGCACATCTTTCAGCACAAATATTTGTAATCCCTATGCCTGATGGATCTTCCACATTACAGCCAGAGTATACTTTATTATCTTTAGTTAAAACTGCTGCTCCAACTTTAAAATTAGATATTGGTGCAAAAGCTTTCTCTCTTGCTTGTTTCGCTATTTCAATCAATTCTTCATTATTCATAATATTCCCTCTAAATTGAATTATATTATATGCCTTTTTAAAATGCAAGAAGGAAAAGATTTATTCTTCTCCTTCTATATCATCCTCATCTATTGGCATATCTTCTTCTACCGTCTCATTATATTCATATTCATATGTCACTGGTCTTTCACGTCTATTTCTTCTTGGCCTTGCTTTTTGTATATCCGATTTTTCTTTTAAATCATCAGAAAATTCATTATTATTTTTTTGTTCTTTTTTCTCCTCTTTCTTATCTTGCATACCCTTGTGTACAATACCATTTACTTTTTCCATTATTTCTGGAACATAGTCTAACAATTTATCTATTGCTGAACTATGATTTACAGGAAGTAATTTTACATTATTATTTGGTCCTACTACTAGAAAAGCCACAGGATTTATGCTAACTCCTGCTCCAGAACCTCCCCCAAATGGCAACCTATATTGTACTTGTTCCTCTTTTTCTTTTCTATTGTACTCATCTACTGTTTCTCCTTTAAATTCACTTCCACCAGCAGCAAATCCAAAACTTACTTTTGATATTGGTATTATAACTGTATTATTAGCAGTTTCAATTGGCTCTCCTATAATCGTATTTACGTCTACCATATCTTGTATACTGTTCATTGCTGTAATCATCAAACCCTCTATTGGATGTTCGGTCATTATTATCAACTCTCCTTTTTTTATTTAAACTATACATCATGCTGATAATATGTACCAATTTTACTTTTATTATACACTTCAAGTCTAATTTTACCAAATTTTTATTATTATAAATTGGTAAAATTTTATATTTATGCTTTTCATTATTAAATTTCTTTACATTTCTTGCAAATAAATATGAAAGTAGCATTGATGTGATTACTATTATCATATTTGTTAATATTATATTCTCTACCCCTATAAAAGCCTTTAAATCTGCCTGTTTAAGTCTAATCTCTAAATCTTTTATATGATTTAACAAGTCTTTATTAAAATTTATTTTTGCTTGTTTCTGAATTTCTTTATAATCCATTTTTTTAAGTTTCTCATATATATTTCTATATATTTTATATCTTTTTATTTTTTCTCTTGTTAATTTAACTTTAAAAATATATAGACTAATTATTATTTCAAAATCTATATTTTTATTTTCTATTTTTAAAGATTCAACATTTATTTTTATATCTGCTACACCAATCAATATTGCTAATATAGTCAAAACAAAAACTATTATCATAATGACAATAGTTTTTCCATTTTTTTCTTATATATTCAATTCTTTCTTTTTTCTACTAGAATGTCTCCAAATATTTCTTCCTGTGTTGCAACTACTTTATTTCTTCTTGAAAGTTCAAGTAAACCAGTAAATGCAGTGACAAGTTCTACTCTAGAACATTTATTTACAGCAAACAGCTTGTTAAACACAAACTTAGATTTTTTAAATAATTCTCTTAAAATTTCTTTCACCTTACTTGCTACTGTGATTGTTTCCCTCATTGCTAGTTTTTCTATATTAGTAGAATATTGATTATTTCTATTTTCATATTTACTAAGTATATCTTTATATCTTTCTGCAAGAACCTCCATTTTATACAATTTTTCTAATTTTTGTTTTGGAAGGTCTATATCATTTGTTTCACTTCTAAAAAATCTTTTTGTTCCTTCTTGATAATTTTCTTTAAACACATTACTTACTTCTTTGTATTTCTTATATGCTATAATTCTTTCTATCAATTCTTGCTCAGTTGGTTCATTTTCTTCTTCCTCAATTTTTGGTAGCATATGTTTTGATTTTATATACAACAAAGTAGATACCATTATTAAAAATTCACTTGCTATATCTAAATTATAGCTTTCAAGCTCTTCAAGATACTCAATATACTGGTCTGTTATTTCATCTATTTTAATATCATAAATGCTCATTTTATTTTTCTCTATTAAATGACAAAGCAAATCTAATGGTCCTTCAAAATTTTGTATTTTTATTTCATGTTTGTTTGTTTCTAATTCTAAAATTGTATTCATACAGACTCCAGTGCTAATTCTATCATTTCAAATAATGATTTCTCACGTGCTTCACTGCTTATTTCTTGTTTTGTTTTTAAATTGTCAGATACAGTTACAAGGCATGCTGCTTCTTTTCCTAATATTTTTGCATTATGGAATAGTGCAAATGCTTCCATTTCTACTCCAAGTACATCTAACTCTTTAGGTATTCTATTCCAAATATCTTCAGGTGTTGGTGAATAAAAAGAATCTGAAGACATTATCGTTCCTTTTCTTATCTTCATATTTAATTCTTTACTTTTATTTTCTATTTGTTCTGTTAATTCTTTTGATGCTTCAATTACACTTTCTTTAAAATTACTTGTTGAATATGCATAATTTGTTTCTGAATAAGCGTGGTCCACTAATACTAAATCTAATACTTTTAATTCTTCTTTATATGCTCCAAATGTACCTATTCTTATGATTTTTTTTACATTATAAAAATTATATAACTCATATGAATATATTCCCATACTTGGCATACCCATTCCTGAGCCCATTACAGTTACTCTTTTTCCTTTATAGTAACCTGTATATCCAAACATGTTTCTTACTTTATTTATTTGTTTTACCTCTGTCAAATATTTTTCAGATATCATCTTTGCACGCAGTGGATCTCCTGGCATTAAAACTACTTCTGCAATATCTCCTATTGCTGCTTCAATATGTGGTGTTCCCATATTCATCTACCTCCTTAATAACCTCTTCATTATACCCTTTTTTATATAAATAATCAATATTTTTCTTTTTTTCATAGATTTTTAATGCTGATTGTTTTTCATATTCATATATTCTTTCATAATTATTTTGTACATATTCTTCTATATCTGATTTTGATATTCCTTTTTGTTGTAATTTATATTTTATTTCTTTTATTGACAATGTATTTAGAGCAATAAATTCATTTATTGCTCTGTCTATATATTCTAAATCATTAATGTATCCCGCTTCTTTTAAATATTCTATTGCATCTTCTACTATATTTTCGTCTATATCAACAAATTTTTGTCTAATCTCTTGTTCTGTTCTTTTTTTGTATAATATGTATTTTAATATTTTTGTTTTTGCATTGTCAAAATCTTCTTTTGAATACATTTTATTCTTCTTCCTCTTCTATTTCATTTCCACCTAAACTTTTTTCAAATGCTTGCATAAAATTGTCTCTTACTTTTTTTTCTACTTCTTCTGCTTTTTTTGGATTTTGTTTTAAATATTCTTTTGCATTTTCTCTTCCTTGTCCTATTCTCTCTCCATCATAACTAAACCATGAGCCACTTTTTTCTATTATTTCTAAATTTACACCTAAGTCTAATATGTTTCCTTCTCTTGATATTCCTTTTCCATAAACTATATCAAATTCTGCTTCTCTAAATGGTGGTGCTACTTTGTTTTTGATTACTTTTGCTTTTGTTCTTGTTCCTACAACTTCTCCGTCTTGTTTAATATTTTCTATTCTTCTAATATCTAATCTTACTGATGAATAGAATTTTAATGCTCGTCCTCCTGGTGTTGTTTCTGGACTTCCAAACATTACTCCTACTTTTTCTCTTAATTGGTTTATAAATATTATTATTGCATTTGTTTTGTTAATTACACCTGCAAGTTTTCTTAATGCTTGTGACATTAATCTTGCTTGTAATCCTATATGTGAATCTCCCATATCTCCATCTATTTCTGCTTTTGGTACTAATGCTGCAACTGAGTCTACTACTATTATATCTATTGCACCACTTCTTATTAATGACTCTGCTATTTCTAGTGCTTGTTCTCCTGTATCTGGTTGAGATACTATTAAGTTATCTATGTCTACTCCTAAGTTTTTAGCATATACTGGGTCTAATGCGTGCTCTGCATCTATAAATGCTGCTTCTCCTCCTAGTTTTTGTGCTTCTGCTATTGCATGTAATGCAACTGTTGTTTTTCCTGATGATTCTGGCCCATATATTTCTATTATTCTTCCTTTTGGTAATCCTCCAATTCCTAATGCTATATCTAAACTTAATGCTCCTGTTGGTATAGCTTCTACCCCCATTGCTGTAAACTCTCCTAGTTTCATTACAGACCCTTTTCCAAATTGTTTTTCGATTTGACTCATTGCTGCCTCTAGTGCTTTTTTTCTCTCTGAATTTTCCATATTTATTCTTCCTTTCAATAATTTTAATAAAACGTTTGTTTTGATTATATCTTATATTATTTCTTTTGTCTATACCAATTTGAAATATTATTAAATAAATTATACCAATTAGGATTTACATCTGCTACAAGCATTTTACTGTATAAAAATGTGTTTTTATTATTGTATAAACTTATATATGGTACTTCTTCATTATATATTTCTACAAGTCTTTTGTATTTTTCTTTCAATATTTTTTCATCTGTAACTCCTACTAAATCTCTTACTATACTTTTTGCTTCTTCATTATTATAATTTGCTAAATTCCCTTCTGAAAAATATGATGTTAAATCTGGATTAAATGATAAATTTCTTCCTGCAAATATAATATCATAATCTTTATCATTTAAATAAGATTGATAAATATAGTCTGTGACTCTGTCTATTGTTATTTTTATCCCTGCTTTTTCTAAATCTTGTTTTATAATTTCTGCTACTTCAACTCTTACTAGATCACTGTTTCTAACCACTAAATTCAAATCAATAATCAAACCATCTTTTTGCCAGTAATCATATTTATATGTCCATCCTCCATCTAATAATGTTTGTTTTGCTTGCTCAATATTATGTTCTAATCCAACAGTATCATTTGGGTATAACCAACTGCCATAATCTAATGGAAAATTTGAAACTATATATTCATTATTAAATATATTTGATACTATATTTGTCTTATCTACAGCAAGTCCTATTGCTTTTCGTACTTCTGGATTGTTTAACACTGAATCACTGCAGTTAAGTGATAAATATTCATATTCTCTTCCTGGAATCTCTTTATATGAAAAACCAAATGTGCCAATATATTGTTTCCAATTTATATTTGTTGTAGCCATTACATCTATATTACTTACTTTAAATGCATTATATAATTCTCCAATTGAATTATATAAACTTATATTTATTGTTTTTATGCTGCTAGTTTCTTCTGTTACTAATGTAATAGCATTACTTTCTCTTATAGATATTTTATAAGTCCCTGTTCCTAACGGTTTGTTATTTCTTTCTGTTTGAACAAAATCTTCATTTAAATAATAATGGTTTGCTAATATTGGAAATATTAAATTATATTCAAAAAATGGAACCTTACCATCTAAATTTATTTTCAAAGTATGTTCATCAATAATTTCTGTACTCACTATATTCCTTACATTATCTTTATATATAGAATCTATATCTGCTCTTTTCAATGTATCAATTGTAAATTTTACATCTGCTGCAACTAATGGCATACTGTCATGCCACTTTATATCATTCCTCAATTTGACAATATATGAAGTATCATTTACAACAGACCATTCTTCTGCTAACAAATTTTCTATTTTATATTCTTCGGATATGGTTAATAATGAATTAAATACTAATTTAGAGATATCTTGATAATGTTTATTTTTACTTAATATTGGATTTAAAGTATCTAGACTAACTATGCCTAAACGAATATCTGAAAGAGCTACTATTTTCTCTCCTTCTCCTATTATTGATTCATTGTTTTTGTTTTGGTTTTCTTTGTATACAAAATATACTGCATAGCTTACTAAAATGATTACAAATAATGCAAAAATATATGTTAATAGATTCTTCATTTATAAATAATCCTCCATTTTTAATTTAAGAGAGTGTCCTAAGATTATATAATCTGCTTTTTGTAGAGATGTGTACTTTAAATAAAATACAGCTCCGACAGCCCTTTGAGGCATACGGATTACCCCTTGTTCTTTACAGAGCGTATTTTATTTAAAGTACACATCTCTATTTGGCTATTTTATCGGAGATTTATTTTATTAAAAGTACACATCCATTTTATGCTCTTATTTTTATTTCAAGAAGCACCCTCTATAAATCATATCATATATTTTTATAATAACACAACACTTTATTTTCTTGGTTCTACAATAAGTCTTATCCCTGTTCTCTCCTCCCCTTCAACAGACACTTCTGCAAAAGCTGGTACGCAAATCAAGTCTACTCCTGCTGGTGCTACAAAACCTCTTGCTATAGCTACTGCCTTCACTGCTTGATTTAACGCTCCTGCCCCAATTGCTTGCATTTCTGCCCTTTTAGTCTCCTTAACTAAACCAGCAATTGCCCCTGCTACTGAATTTGGATTTGATTTTGATGAAATTTTTAAAACATCCATTTTTTCCTCCTTAAATTTTATATTTTTTGTACAATATTATTTATATTATATACTGTAAAAAAAATCCAGTAGTTTTTGTTAATTTATGGAAGAACTTATCGACGTTTTCTGTGACTTTTCGACACTTTTTATAGATTTATTCTAGTAATCTTTTCTACTCGACATGTTTCATCATTTATTTCAAAAACAGCTCCTGAGAAATTACTTTTCCCTTCTGCTGTTTTATATTTTTCGGGTAAAGATGTTACAAATCTTTTTAATGAAGATGCCACTTCCATTCCAATTACAGACTTTTCTGGTCCTGTCATCCCAATATCTGTTATATAAGCAGTACCTTTTTCCATAATTTTTTCATCTGCTGTTTGCACATGTGTATGTGTTCCAAACAGCACTGTAACTCTACCATCTAAATAATATGCCATTGCTATTTTTTCTGCTGTTGCTTCTGCATGAAAATCTACAATTATAATATCTGCCTTTTCTTTTTTTAATATTTCGTCTATACATAAGAATGGATTTTCTGTTAATACATTCATATCAACTCTACCAAGTAAATTTATAACTAATATTTTTTTATTTCTACATTCATATGTGCTATACCCTTTACCTACTGTATTTGCTGGGTAATTAGCAGGTCTTATTATTTTAGCATCATCTAATATATTAAACACATCTTTTTTTGCCCAAGTATGATTGCCTAATGTAACAACATTTGCACCTGCACAAACAATCTCTCCAAATGTGTTTTTATTAATTCCCATTCCATCTGCGGAATTTTCTCCATTTGCTATAACAAAATCAATTCCTTGTTCTTTAATCAAATTAGGTAAAACTTCTTTCATTTTTTTTATTCCTGGTTCACCTATAATATCTCCAATTGCTAATATTTTCATCTATAAAAACAACCTCCTCCAATAAATTCTCTTATTATTGAGTGTCTTGGTATATATTCCTCTGGTATTGGTTCAAAATAGCTAATAAAATCTCTTAATCTTCTTGCTTCCTTATATTCTTCACTATTTTCATCTATTTCTTCAAGTAATGGTAATATATAGTTTCTTAACACTCCTAGTTCATACACTAATGATGAGTTAAATATATAATCTGCATTTTCTTGGTATGGGAATATATATTTTTCTTCTCCTCTGCTCAAAGAATACCAATTTTTCAAAGTATCTATTGCCTTATGTGACCTATATTTACTGTCTCTTACTATTCTTCTTATTATTCTATTATCAGTTGTTGAAATCCTATTATAATAATCTACATTAAGTACTGTTAATGCACTTACATATACCTTAAATTTTTTATCTTCTTCTACTAATTCAGAAAACTTAGGATTTAAACAATGTATTCCTTCTATGATTAATACTTGGTCTTCTTTTAATTTTACTTTATTTCCTGTGTATTCTTTTTTGCCTTCTTTAAAGTTAAATGTTGGAACTTCTACTTCATTACCTGCTAATATATCTAATAATTGTTTATTAAACAGTTCTAAGTCCATTGCTTCTATACATTCAAAATCATAGTTCCCAAATTCATCTTTAGGTGTGTTTTCTCTTTCCACAAAATAATTATCTGCAGATAAAGTTACAGGTGTTATTCTATTTAGTTTTAATTGAATTCCTAATCTTTGTGCAAATGTGGTTTTTCCTGAAGAAGATGGTCCTGCAATTAAGATAACTCTTCTCTTACTTTCACAAATTTTGTTTGCTATTTCTGCAATCTTTTTCTCATGCAAAGCTTCTGCTGTTATTATAAGGTCTTCAATTTTATCTTCTTTTATAATAGTATTTAAATTATATATTGTATTTACATTTAATATTTTGTTAATATCTTCATATTCTTTAAATGTATCTAAAATCTTTTTATTTTCTTTGAATTCTTCTAACCTATCTGGTGTTCTTCTGTCTGGATATCTAATTAAAAATCCATCATTATATTTTATAATATCAAAAACTTTTATAGCACCTGTACTTTTAGGCATCCAACCATAAAAGTAATTATAATAATCTTCACAATAATATAATGTTATATTTTCCTTTTGTTTTGCATCTATTAATTGCAATCTTCCTTTATTAGTTTGTTCTTTTTTATAGAACTCCTCTGCTTCTTCTTTTGTCATACTTACTTTTCTAATTTCTAAATCTTTATTTATAATTTCTTGCATTTTATTTTTTATATTACTTATTACTTGACCTGTTATTTCAATATTTTTAGCTTCACAATATAATGCATTTGACAATGCATATTGAACTGCTATTTTAGATTCTTTATAAGTTTCATCAAAAGCCTTTCCCATAATATATAAAAGTCCTCTAACATATATTCTTAAATCATCTCTATCCATCTTGTCCTCCCACCTCATTCTATATCTTATCCTGTTTAATGTCAATTAATTGGAATATTTTAGGACAATCTGTGTATACTAGTTTTGTGGAGGTACAAAGTGGAGAAACAAAGATTATATAATATTTTAAATGGAAAGCAAATTAATGAGATTTTCTATAATGATAGACCTGTTTGGATACAAGAAGTACAGGATAATATTGCAAAAGTAGGATTTGTTGATAATTTTGAAGAAAAGGACATCTATATAGAGGATTTATATGAGAATGATTTGTGTAATAAAAAACGAAACTAACATTTTCTAAATAGCAAAGCTATTAAGAAAATTTAACTCTCACATAACTATCTTCTACAGAAAATTCTTCCTTCTTCAAAGGAGAATCTTCCTAGAATATAGAAAAAAGACCCTGAAATAAAACTCAGGGTCTCCCTTTTTTAGGAATAGATATACTGCTTAATTCTTGTACCATCTTTCATGTTTTGGTAATATACAACCAAAATAGCTTCTTCATTGTCCATACAGGAGATTTTTTGCATTGTGTTTATAACCTCATATTCTCCTGCTAATTCTTCAGTTTCATAGCCTTGACACACACCTTCAGAGTCATCATAAGAATATGTGTCTCCTATGAGTGTCCAAACCTCAACCCATTGACATAAATGCCGTCTATCCTCACGGATAAAAGCTTCTGGTATTGAAGTTAATACCATGTCACCCTTCTTGAAAAACCGAACATCCCCTACTTCTGGTACAAAATTAATCATACTAATCTACCCCTTTCATAAAAAAGTTATAAATAGTAACTTTAATATTATACCATCTTCATTGACAAAATGCTAGTTTTATGTGTTTTTCTTTCTTCGCCCTATAATACCTGCTTATTTAATGTATAGAGCTGGACGAAATCCAATATAGCCCTCAAAATGAGTGTCATTGTCGTGACGGTAAGCCGCAGGCAAAACAGCGCCACCGGCAAAATAAGAGCCTCCGCGTTCAGCACGAAGCGTACTGCCAAAAGGATGTTCTTCCTGTGTCCATTCAAATAAATTTCCTGCCATGTCATATATATTATTTACTTTTGTATAATCTGTAGCCCCTGTATTTATTAATGTAGCTGTTCCTGAAGGTTTTAGTGTTGAACTTGGTCCATATGTGAATGAAGCATTACTATAATTTCCCCAACTTGTACTATTACTTCCTATAAGTGTATTTTCATTATTAAATCCTGGTGCTGTTTGTTTAAACCACTGCAATGTACTATCCCATTCTGCTCCATATGGTAAGTGGGCTTTTACTTTTGCATCACTTGTATACATGTTACTACATATTATTACTGCACTGCTTGCTTGTTCTATACAATTCCATAGTCTTCCATTTGTATTTATCCATTCATATACTGATACTGTTGTTGATGGTTTACTTGCCACCTTCCCATTATTATAACTTGCCTCATATCTTGCTATATAAAATCCTCCATATTGTTCTACACTTGTTATTACTAATGGGTCAATATTTTCTGAAAATTTGCCCGAATTTGTTGCTGTGCCGCCTAATGTATCTGACCTGCCAAATGTTCTTCTTCCAAATTTTTGATTATAGTTTGTTCCATCTATTGTTCCATCTGCCGTTAAATCTTTTACTGGCACCCATACAAATTCATTTAAATTGTCATCTTTTATTACCAATCCTTCTGCTTTTGTTTTTTCCCCTGTAACAGTACTTACTGTGAACCCTTTTGGTATTGGTACCCCATCTACAACATCTTTTAAACTTTCTGGGTCTCCTGTTATTCCTGCATCTGCCATTTTTTGTTCCAACTCTGTTTTTGGTGCTCCACTTAAATAATTATTCAAATAATCTTGTGCATAATTTAAAAATTCTTGCTCATTTTGTGCTGCCTCTGCTGTTTTTCTTCCTGCTTCTTGTGCTTTTGTTATTATTCCATCTTGTCCAAATAATGTTGTTATACTCACACTTGCTAAGATAAGCAAAATGATAATAGTTATCACTAATGCTATTAATGTGACACCATTATCATTTCTCCTATTTATTTCCTTTTTATTATTACTTACCTGTGTGTGTGTGTGTGTGTGTGTGTGTTACAGCCCCAA
>JGI994J12354_10000727_pt1 | contig 33010 bp, 18 predicted proteins | sample IntmicLarv3ML3BL_FD_12354 | JGI IMG/M metagenome (IMG submission 12354) | reverse complement strand
ATGTCTGCCGCGAGCCTCTCGCGACGTGCGTTGCCGCGTGTGCCTTTTAGACCCTGCATCAGCTCCTCAAGGCGGGCGGAGAGCCCGTCAACGCCAAGCTCTGCAAGGCTTGGGAGCACCTCTGCGGCGGGGATGATTATGCCGAAGTCGCAGTTGTCTCCTCGGCGTTGGGAGCTTGCGTCGAAGAACGCCAGACTGTCAATTTCATCGCCGTAGAACTCGATTCGGACGGGGAATTCGTGCGCCGGTGAATAAAAATCGAGGATTCCGCCGCGCCGCGCAAACTGTCCGCGTGAATCGACCTGCTCGCACCGCACGTAACCGAACCGCGCGAGCTTGTCGCAGAGTTCGTCGATGGAGCGAACCTCGCCGGGGGCGAGTGTCTCTGATTCCGCGAGCAACAGCTCGCGCGGGATTGCGCGTTGCATTAGCGCCCACGGTGTGGTTGTGAAAAATGCGGGCGAATCCTCTGTAGTTGCAGTGTAAAGCGCGGCGATTCGCTGTTGTTCAAATTCGCGGGAGACACCCTCCATGTCGCGGAAGGTGAAGTCACGTGATGGTATCGACATGGAGACCTCACCTGACAGCGATTCGATATCTTTTGACATGTGGCGGAGCTCCATGTCGTCGGTGGAGAGCAGCACAACAGACCGCCCTGTCCTCGCGCGGAGGGCGGCGGCAAAATGCGCCCGGTGAACGGGCGAAAGACCGGAGATGACTGCGGGACACCCTCCTGCGTCAATCGCGGCGACGGTTTTCGCTATCTCCGGCTCGGTTAGTAGAAATTCCGTTAGTTTTTGCATTTATTTCCTCATAACGGTGATTTTTGAATCCGCGCGAACCTGCGTGGGTACTGCGCGGGTGTTTCTGTATTTTTGCGGATGACGATAATTCGACGCGGCACGTCCGTGCCGCTGATTGTATAGTCGTGAACCGCTTCGAGCTTGCCTCCGAGTATTTCTAAGGCTTCTGACGCTTCCATGAGCTCGGTATCGGTGTCGGCGCTTTTCATTGCGAGGAAGGCTCCGCCGAGACGCACGAAGGGCAGGCATAGCTCGGCTAAGATTGAGAGCTTTGCGACGGCGCGTGCCGTTGCGACGGAAAATGTTTCACGTGCAACAGTAGTGTTTTCGTTTGCGGCGCAGAGCTCCTCGGCTCTGCCGCAGAGTGGAGTGACGTTTTGTAGTTGCAATGCCTCTGCGACATCAGAGAGGAAGTCGACGCGCTTTTGCGTTGCGTCGAGGAGCGTGAATTGAACCTCCGGAAGTGCGGCGGCGAGTGGGATTCCGGGGAAGCCCGCGCCGGAGCCGATGTCGATTACGCGTAAATGGGGGTCGCGTGAAAGCTCGGTTTTTAGCAAGTCGGTGAGCGCGAGCGAGTCGAGGAAGTGCAGGCGCGCGACAGCCGCCTCGTCCGTGATGGCGGTGAGATTCATTACGGCGTTGCGCTCGACGAGGAGCGCGTTGAAACGGAGGAGCTGCTGCCGCAACTCCTCCGGGACGTTAGAATCGCTTAAAATTTGTTCAAGCTTAGTCATTCGGCTTTAGGATTTCCATACCGCCGAGGTATTTGCGCAGAACCTCGGGGATTACGACGGAGCCGTCTTTGAGCTGATTTTGCTCGACAAGTGCCGGGAAAATGCGGCTTGTTGCAAGTCCGGAGCCGTTGAGCGTATGGCAGAACTCTGTTTTGCCCGTGGACTCGCGGCGGAAGCGAATCGCTCCGCGGCGTGCCTGAAATTCGCGCGCGTTTGAGACGGAGGAAACCTCTTTATATCCGTCCATCGACGGAATCTGAATCTCAATATCATATGTGCGAGCCATCGAGGCGGAAACATCGCCCGCGGCAAGTTTAACCGTGCGGAAGTGGAAGCCGAGGCCGCTGACAAGCTTTTCTGCCTTTGTGACGAGTTCGTCGAACGCGGCGGCGGAGTCCTCCGGCTTTGTGAATTGTACCATCTCGACCTTGTTGAACTGGTGGCCGCGGACCATTCCGCGCTCGTCCGAGCGATAGGAGCCTGCCTCGCGGCGGAAGCACGGCGTATATGAGATATACTTGCGCGGCAGGTCGGCTTCTGTCAAAATCTCGTTGCGGTGCAACGACACAAGCGCTGCCTCTGCCGTGGGGAGCATATAGTGAATGCGGTCGTCCGTCGGGTTTTCAATCTTATAAACCTCGTCCGCGAACTTCGGGAACTGACCCGCTGTGTAGCCGCACTCATACTCAAGCATATGCGGGACGAGCATAAATTCATACCCGTCTTCGACGTGTGTGTCAATAAAATAGTTCAGCAACGCCCATTCGAGGCGCGCGCCGAGCCCGCTGTAAATCCAAAAGCCGCTTCCGGCAAGCTTTGTGCCGCGCTCGTAGTCGATGAGACCGAGTTTTGTACACAGGTCGACGTGGTGTTGCGGCGCGAAATCGAATTTCTTCTCGTCGCCGAAGTAGCGGATTGCCTCGTTATTCTCCTTGCCGCCGGCGGCGAGATCGTCGTCCGGAAGGTTCGGAAGCGCGTCCATCAGAGCGTTGTACTCATCCTCGACCTCGCGCAGGGTTACCTCGGCGACGCGGATTTTTTCCTTTAGCTCGTTCATCGTCGCGAGAATCGCTGTCGTGTCCTCGCCAGCCTTTTTCATCTGCGGAATCTGCTTTGAGACCTTGTTTTGCTCTGCCTTGTCCGTCTCTACGGAGGCAATCATATCGCGGCGCTGTGCGTCCAGCGCGAGAATGCGGTCAACCTCCGCACTTACGTCGATTTCGCGGCGCTGCCAGAGCTCTTTCGCCTTTTGTGCGTCGTCGCGGAGTGTTTTAATATCAATCATTTTCTGTTCCCTCCGTATTTTCGGTGTCCTCAGCCTCTATCGAGCTTAGTAATGTGTTATATTCCTTTAATAATTCGTCGTAGTCGGATTTTGCCGCTTTTTCCGATACCTCGAGGTGGGCGAGCTCGTCCTCGAGCCGCGCAATCTCTGTACGGAGGCTGTCGAGTTCTTTGCGCATTTCTATGTTTTCGGTCTGCAACGACTCGATTTTTGTCATTGCGGAGCTATTCGTCTGCTGCAAGGCGTCAAGCGCGTGGTCGCCGCGGCGGTCGATGAAATACGACAGCCCGATGAAGAATAAGACGATGATTATAAGTGATGTGCTGTACGCGATTACGGCACGGCGGGAGCGTTTCTGAACTGCTTCGGTTTCCATCTTAACCCCTCCGTTCAAGCAGGCTTATCAGCTGTGCAAAGTCGTCGTCGCCGTAAAATTCAATCTCAATGCGGCCTTTTTTGCGCGTGCCGCCGACGATTTTTACCTTGCGTCCGTAGGTCTGAGAGAGCGATTGCTCAAACTCGGTGACGTAGTTTATCGCCTGTGCGCGGCTCTGTGATTTTTCGGATTTGGCGTCTAAATCGTCAGCCTGACTTGCGATTCGTGCCGCGAGCCGCTCTGCTTCGCGCGTTGAGAGCCCGTCGCGAATGCACATCTGCGCCGCCTCTAAAATCCGTTCCGTGTCGCCGATAGGGGCAAGGGCGCGAGCCGTGCCGGCGCTAATGTCGCCGTCGCGAATCCAGCCGACGAGCTCTGTCGGGAGCGCGAGCAGGCGTAAAGCGTTTGCAACCGCCGGACGGGACTTGCCCATTTGTTGCGCAATCTGCTCCTGCGTTAGATCGAACTCGTCGGCGAGTGCGCGGTAGCCGAGAGCCTCCTCAATCGGGTTCAAATCCTCGCGCTGGAGGTTCTCTATGAGCGATAGCTCCATCGCGGTGCGGTCATTGACGTTTAAAATGCGCGCCGGAACCTCGGTTAGCTCTGCGAGCCGCGAGGCGCGCCAACGGCGCTCGCCCGCGATAATCTGATAAAACCCGCCGTCTAACGGGCGGACGGTTATCGGGGATAACACGCCGTGCTCGCGGATTGAGGAGGCGAGCTCCTCGAGCGGTTCCTGCTCGAAAATCGTGCGAGGCTGGTCGCGGCGCGGTTCAATCTTTGTTATGGGTAGGTACTCGAAATCGCTTGTAAGCGTTACGGCATCTGCGCCGAACAGCGCGCCCAACCCTGTGCCGAGCCCCTTTGCGGGCTTAGTTTTCTTTTCTGCCATCTGTTAACGGTTCCTTTTCAAGAATTCTTTGCCGAGCTCGATATACGCGGCGGACCCGCGCGAGGCGCGGTCGTACGCGATGACGGGTTTGCCGTGGCTCGGCGCTTCGGAGACGCGCACGTTGCGCGGAATTACTATTTTATATACCTTTTTGCCGAAGAACTTCTTAATCTCATCGGCGACCTGCGCTGAGAAATTCGTCCGCGAGTCGTACATCGTCAGAAGCACGCCCTCAATATCCAGCGTTGGGTTCAGACTGCGCTTTATCATTCGAATCGTTGTGATTAGGTCGCTTAGCCCCTCTAACGCGAAATACTCGCACTGGACGGGGATTAGCGCCGTATCTGCCGCGCAGAGTGAATTGAGCGTGAGCATCTCGAGGCTCGGCGGGCAGTCAATTAGAATGTAGTCGTAATCGTCGCGCAGGGGGGTGAGCGCGTTCTTCAACACGAACTCGCGATTTTCGAGCGCGACTAGCTCTACGCCCGCGCCGGAGAGGTTTTTGTTCGCCGGTATGACATCGCCGAAGTCACTGCGGCAGACGGCCGAGCGCACATCGGCTCCGTTGATGAGCACGTTGTACACCGTTACCGCGGCGGACGTTTTGTCGATGCCCATTCCACTCGTCGCATTGCCCTGTGGGTCCATGTCGCAGAGCAGGACGCGCTGACCGCTCATTGAAAGGGCGGCGGCAAGATTTACGGCGGTCGTCGTCTTTCCGACGCCGCCCTTTTGATTTGTGACTGCAATGATTTTCAAATGCAATACCTCATTATCTTTCTTGGTTCACGTATTGTAACACATCGCGCGTGGACGTTCAATAGGTAAATAGACGAAAATAGTAATTTGTGGAATTTATGGCTCAAAATGAGGTGAAAAGAGGGAATGTTTCACGTGAAAACATTTTGAAATATGAACAAAGTGTGAACGGAGGGATGGAGCGTGGGGGAAAGTGAGGGGGCGCGGTGTGGGGTTGATGGCGGGTATGTGGGGAGTTGAGGGGCTGAGTGGAGTGCGGCGAGCTGAGGTGGCGAGAAGAAATTATGGACGAGCGTGTGAGAATAAAGTGCGGGGAGGGATGGTGAATTTGAAGAGGGAAGCCGTATTGACAAAGCTTCGGTTTGGGACTATAATATTATAATGTATAACTCGTACATATCCTCAGCCTTGGTGGTGTGGAGGCGGGCGGTTTTTCTATCCGATTCGGCGGATGGGTTTACTGCGGCGCGTACACGCAATCATGACGGGGTTTGTAAATAATTGCGTCGCACTCGCGAGGACGCGGGGCGACAGCTAAGGAGTGTTCATTAAAATGAATAGCAAAAAAAACAGCGCATTCTCTACGGGCAAGACGGTACGGTTGGCTGTACTTGCGGCAGTTCTTATCCTTATGGGCTTTACGCCCCTTGGATATCTGCGAATCAATCCGGTGATGGTTATCACATTCAACATGATTCCGGTCGTTATCGGCGCGATAACAATCGGTCCGACCGGCGGCGCGATTCTTGGCGCAATTTTCGGGTTTACCAGCTTTTCACAGGCTCTGCTTGGGTTGGACGTGCTCGGAACGGCTCTTCTGGGGCAGAGCGCGCGCTCTGCGATTCTGCTTTTTGTGATGTGTATGGTTCCGCGAATTTTGGCAGGTTGGCTGCCGGGTCTTATATTCCGTGCGCTCAACACAAAGGGCGAGGGGCGGCGGCTTGTCGCGATTGCCATCGTGGCTCTTTCGGGGAGCGTGTTTAACACGATTTTCTTCGTGGCGGCGTTTGTCGGGTTCTTTGCGACGAATCCGGAGATTATCAGCACATTCGGAACGTCCGACGTTTGGACGATTATTACATTTTTGATTACGACGAATGCAATCATAGAGGCGATCGTTTGCACAATCGTCGGCGGCGCAATCGGTCGTGCGATTTTCCCCGCGGCGAAGCGCCAAAAAGTGCAGTAGAAAACAAAGGCGGCGTTTGGGTGGCTTCATAGTATGGAAGAAGGTTGGCGGGAATCTTACCGCATAGTCTTAGCAAACACCGCCTTTAGGGTGCGCCTACATTGTATCTGAAATATTGCGGGGAGCCGCATTACCAAGCGAAAAGGAATGATTTAAATGCTTCTTGCAATTGATATCGGGAACTCTAACGTCGTAATCGGTTGTATCGAGGGTGACAAGATTGTACGCGTTTTTCGAATGGTCACGGATTTGCTGAAAACCGAGGACGAGTACGCGGCGGGATTTGCCAGTATTCTTGCGTTCAACGGAATCTCAGTCGGGAGCTTTCGGGGTGCGGCGATTTCCTCTGTCGTGCCGCCGCTGACAAACGTCTTTCGCGAGGCGGTTAAACGCCTGACGGGGCTTTCGGCGTTTATAGTCGGCTCCGGAGTTAAGACGGGGTTGAATATTCTTATTGATAACCCGGCGGAGCTTGCGGCGGATATGGTTTGCTCTGCCGTTGGTGCGCCCGCTAAGTATCCCATTCCGATTTTTATCATCGACCTCGGTACGGCGACGAAGATTACCGTTATCGACAAAAACGGCGCATACATCGGAGGTGCAATCTGTCCGGGTGTGGCTCTGTCGGCGGAGGCGCTGACGCGCGGCGCGTCTCTGTTGCCTAAAGTGCCGATTGAGGCTCCGAAAAAAGCCGTTAACGGCGTGACGGTCGACGCGATGAAGAGTGGTATCGTATTCGGCGCCGCCGCGATGGTTGACGGCATGATTCGCCGTTTTGCGGAGGAGGCCGGGGAGCCGGCAACCGTTGTCGCAACGGGCGGTATTGCGCCGCGTATCGTTCCGCACTGCCACGAAAAAATTGTTTGCGACGATACGCTGATTCTCGACGGACTGCGGATTCTGTACGAAAAAAATAAGCGCTAAAACGCGCGAAAATATGATATACGGGCGCTCCTTTAAAACGGAGCGCCCGTATTGTTTTCTTAAATATGTTATTTTGCCGAAGATTTTCTTACTTTTTCGCCAGAGAAGTATAAATTGCCGCTTTTTGACATTTTGTATATCGCCGGAATGGCGTAGAAACTAATGATTTTTAATCAAGCGATTATTAATTGCAGGTAGTAGGACTGCGGACAACTCAAACGCAAGAGCGAAAATATGCACTTATTAATGAATATTACAGCACTTTGCACAATAATGAATATTTATACACAAAAGATGTGGAAAAGACGGTGGATATCTTCAGAGAAAATCCTCTTTTTCGATGGGAAATCACTTAAAATGTGCGCCTGGCTCTTGTGATTTTGAAATAAAAGCGGTTAAATATCGCAACATTTTTGATTCACCATTGACAAAAAGGGATACAAATAGTATAATTTTCAAGTTAAAGTTTACCACAATTTGCAGATGTCGGCCTGCGTGCCGAATTAATATGTTGCGGAGGAATAACTATGCTCGGAGAAAAGCAGTTTTTTATTTGGAAATCAAAGGCTCAGATTGCCGCAGAGGACGCGGCGTACGCCCAGTGGGCGTTCCCGTACGGCGAGACTCAGAGGCAAAATCTTGAGGCTCTGCTTGCGGAATTGTTCCCGAAAGAGCGCATTCCGAACGTGCTTGTCCCTTTCCTGACGGCGAAAGAGCTTTATGAGAGAGACAAGAAAGATCGCGGTTCGGTGGATGCAGTGGTTGATTATATGATAAATATGCGAAAAAAATACAAGTCGGTGCTTCCGAAAAAAATGATGCCGATTATGATTGCACTGGCAATTGCCGATGAAAATCTTGACCCGGAGACCCTTCAATACCCCACGGCGCAAGAGATTCGCGACACCGAAGCGCGCTTTGAGGCGATGAGAAAGACAAAGTAGCTGTATGCAGAGGCTGATGAAAAGATTCGTCAGCTTCTACAAATAATGCCTATTCACTGCCAGCATCATTGACAAGACAAAGACAAAAATGGTACACTCCAGTACAAGCTATTAACATTTCATTCATAATCCAAGGTGGAACGTCCGCCTTAACCCGTGTGTAGAGCAGTTTCGCGATACGCACGATTACGCGTGTCACACACTAAAAGTAAATGTTTCAGCCATGGTTGTCATTATAATTTAGAGAGTTACAAAGTGTATTCAGTGGTGAAACGGCGCGCGATTAAATCCCATTAACATTTTGAAAGCGAGGAAAAAGCCTATGGGACAGTACCTAGAGTTTGAAGGAATCGGCAAAACCTTCCCCGGCGTACGCGCGCTTGACGGCGTTAGCTTCCGTGCAGAGGGTGGTCGAGTTCTGGCTCTGCTCGGTGAGAACGGCGCGGGAAAAAGCACACTGCTTAAAATTATGAGCGGTGACCTGAAGCCCAGCGACGGAACTATCACTCTCAACGACAAGCAGCTCCAGCTCACATCTCCGAACGATGCTATTAAAGAGGGCATCAGCGTCATCTATCAGGAGCGTCAGCTCATTCCCGCGATGAGCGTTATGGAGAACATCTTCCTCGGCGTTGCGCCGACGAAGCACGGGCTTATCGACTATAAGCAGCTCTACAAAGACGCAGCGGCGCTTATCGAGAAATTCGGTCTTCCGATTGATCCCGAAATGCCCGTTATGTTTCTGTCGATTGCTTATCAGCAGATGGTCGAAATTATGAAGGCGTATCGCCGTGACTCTACCGTCATCGCGTTCGACGAGCCGACGGCTCCGCTGACCGATGCGGAAATTGTTATACTCTTTGACCTGATTAAACAGCTCAGAGAAGAAGGCAAAATCGTTATCTATGTCTCGCACCGTATGAAAGAGATATTTGAGATAACCGATGATATCGTCGTTCTTAAAGACGGTAAATTCGTTAAGACGCTTAAAACCGCCGAGACGAACGAAAATGACCTTATCGCCGCGATGGTCGGACGTGATATCGGCGACACATACGCGAGCCTTGACCGCAACACCGAATATGGCGATGTTCTTCTTGAGGTCAACAACCTCACGACATATGCCGTTAAGGATGTCAGCTTTACGCTTCGCCGCGGCGAGGTTCTCGGCTTTGCCGGACTTGTCGGTGCGGGACGTACTGAGGTCGTTCGCGCAATCTTCGGCGCTGATGCAATCATCAGCGGTGAGATTAAGCTTAATGGTGAGGTTTGCAACTTTGAAACCCCGCGCGACGCGATTGATAAGGGCATTGCACTTTGCCCCGAAGATCGTAAAGAGCAGGGTCTTGTTCTCTATCGCTCGATTGAGGATAATGTCTGTATGCCTGTCCTTAACAAGCTGAAAGCAGGCCCGTTCCTTAAGCCTAAGGATATGGAAGAACTCGCAGTTGCGGCGACGAAGCGTTATGACATCAAAACGCCGACCGTTGACAAGCTCGTTGTTGAGCTCTCCGGTGGTAACCAGCAAAAGGTTATCCTCGGCCGTTGGACTAGTAACCTTATTAAAACGCAGATTCTGATTCTTGACGAGCCGACGAAGGGTATCGACGTCGGAACGAAGGCGGAAATCTATCAGATGGTTTGCGACCTTGCAAAGCAGGGACTTGCTGTTATATTTATTTCGTCCGAGCTTACAGAGGTTATCAACGTCGCAGACAGAACTATTGTTATGCACAATGGGCACATCACGGGCTCTGTCATGCGCGAGGAAGCCACGGAAGAAAACGTTCTCGCCTTGGCGATGCTTGATTAAGGGAGGAATGCTGTTGTGAAAAAAGAAAACAAAGCACCCGTAGCCAATGGCGAAAACGGCTACGTAAAAATTACACCGGTTCAAAGAATTGTTCGCTCTAAGGCGTTTACGCTTATCGTACTTCTTGTAGTCTTGATTGCGCTCTTCACAGTGCTTGCTCCGCTTAACGGCGCGAACTTCTTTAAGGCTAAGACATTCGTTGACATCCTGCGTGACCTTGCCGTTCCGTCGTTCCTGACGATCGGCTCTGCATGCTTGATGGTCTCCGGCGCACTTGACCTCTCGCAGGCGAGAGCCGGCGCACTCTGTGCCGTGTTTGTCGCAGTTTCTGTCGCCTGGTGGGGCATGAGCTGGCCGCTTGCTGTGGTTCTTGCGCTCTGCTGCACGGCTGTGCTTGGTCTCGTTAACGCACTTCTTGTTAATGAACTGCACTTCCAACCGTTTATTGCAACCATGGCTATGTCCTCTGTCGTTGCGGCTATCATGATGATGCTCAGCACCGACAAAAACGGTCAGGTTATGGCGGCAGTTAACTTTAAGTCCGATATGGCGACGAATTTCATCAATATTTCCATCGGTCCGATTCCTATTACGGTTATTCTTCTTGTTATTGCATTTATCGTCTACGGAATCGTACTTTCTAAGACGAAGTTCGGACGCACAATGTACCTTATCGGCGGTAACCCGACAGCGGCACGCCTTTCCGGTATTAACTCGAAGAGACTTTCTTACTTCTTGTTCCTTAACTGCTCTGTTCTGAGCGGATTTGCGGGTATCCTTTACTCGTCCCGTGTTCTTCAGGGCGGTACGCTTGCACTTTCGACCGACCAGTTCACCGGTATGACCGCGGCAATCCTCGGCGGTGTATCCTTCGGCGGCGGCGGCGGCGGTATGGGCGGCGTATTCATTGCGCTGATCTGCATTAAGCTCTTTAACAAGGGTATGCAAATCATCGGCGCCAGCTCGTATCTAACGAGCGTCCTATCCGGCGCATTGCTCCTTGCGGCCCTCTCGCTTGACTATTTCAGCCAGAGAAGACAGCAGAAGCGCCTTGGCGCATAATCGAAAGGGGAGTTAATGATGCAGAAAAAATCCGGAATTAAGAAGTTTATGGCGTCTAAGTCATTCCTTCTGATTGTCCTTACGCTAATCGTTCTTGCGATTACTTATCTAAAATCACCCGGCGCATTTAATGTCGGAAACGCGCGTCAACTGCTCAGTAATATGAGCTATACCGGTGTATTCGTTTGCGGTGTTTCACTGTTGCTTATCTCCGGCGGTATCGACTTCTCGACAGCAGGTCAGGCAACGGTTGGCATGATTATCTTTGCCAAGCTTCTTGAAGTCAATCCGAGCCTCCCGTGGCCGGTTGCACTGCTTGTTGCACTCATTTTCGGTGCGATTTCGGGCGGTATCAACGCGTTCTTCGCAAACGGTCTCAACCTTATGCCGTTTATTTGTACAATCGGTATGTCCTCTGTTTGGACCGGTCTTGCCTCGTGGTACACACGCGGTAACATTATTTCAATTCGTGTCCAGTCCTTTGTCGGTCTTGCGACAAAGACAGTCGGCAAGTTGCCGATTCCGTGGATGTTCGTATTCATGGCCTTGCTTATCGTTATTTACTCGTTCGTACTTATCAAAACGCGCTTCGGAAGAAGTGTTATGATGGTCGGCGGTAACCCGATTGCAGCACGTCTTGCAGGTCTGAACCCGAAGAAGATTAAGAGCCTTCTGTTCATTAACAACGGTGTTCTTGCTGTTGTTGGCGGTCTGATTTGGGCCTCGCAGATGAAGATGGCATCTCCTGCCGGTCTTGTTACGCTTGCTCCGGAAATGACGGCGCTTTCCGCGTCGATTCTCGGCGGCGTATCATTCTCGGGCGGTGCGGGTGGTATCTCGGGCGCATTCTTCGGTATCGTCCTTATGCAGACGCTTGCATACGCACTTCAGGTTATGGGTCTCCCGCTTTGGGTTATCCAGTTCATCAACGGTTCTATGCTTATCATCGCGCTTACGATTGAAGCCGTGGGTCACAAGATTCGTGCGAAGAGACTCGGTAAGGCGAGCGCCGGCGGCGGCGGCGGCGGACCGCGCATGATGATGCCCGGTATGAGCAGATAAAATCTCAGCGAATTAAACTCCGTTATCCCAATTCAGTGAAATGGGAAATCCCCGTTTCAAAAATCAATATTTAGGTCGACGCGTGGCGGAGACTTGGCGCACTACAAAATTATATGCGCTGAATCTCTAGCCGGGCGGAGGCTTGGATATAAAATTAAAAATTTGGAAGGTGCAAAAATGAAAAAGATCTTAGCATTAGTCCTCGTTCTGTGCATGGTTCTGGCTCTTGCAGCTGCTTGCGGCGACAAGACCACCGATGGCAAAAAAGACGACGGCACGCCGAACTTTGTTGTAGAAGATAAGGACGAAACAAAAGAGTGGCCGGATGTCGCCGGCTTCTTCGATCCTACGTTTGACTATGACTCCAAGGATACCTTTAAGGTCGGTTACCTCGTAACCGCAACGAACTTCCTCTATGACGAGTTCGACAAGGCATTCGCAGACTGGTCAAAGCGTATGAACATCAACTACACAGGCATGCATGCTCCCGCCGGCGGTTCTGCCGAGGAGTATCTCTCCATGATCGAGACATTCGCAGATCAGGGTTACAACGGCCTCCTGCTTGACGCAGACCTTAACCTGTATGCACAGGTTATTGAAGTTTGCAACAAGGTCAATATCCCCTGGATTTCCTGCATGGGTCAGGCCCGTGACTCCGTTTACTACACAGTCGGTTCTGAAGTTCTCGCCGGTACCCGTCTTGGTTCCAGCGCAGGCTTCGCTGACATGCAGTTCGGCGTTGACATGATGGATCGCCTCATCCAGTGGAAAGAAGAGACATATCCCGATGTTCCGTGGGATAAGGTTGGCGTTATCTCTGTCGACTTCTCCCTCTCTCCGCAGCTCCACGAGCGTTCTGTCGGTGCCGAGAAGCGCTGGTCAGAGCTGAACCCGACATTCGGTGACTACTCACCGGATAACGACAAGAACCCCAAGAACTTCTTCGTTGCTGATACATCCTCGGGTCAGATGGACCAGGTTACGGCGCAGAACCTCGTTACGCAGTACCTCTCCAACCCGGGCGATATCGAAATTTGGCTCATCCCTGCTGCATTTGACGATTTCTCTGTTGGTGCCGCGAACGCAGCTGAGAACCTCGGCATCACCGACACGGTTTGCACCGTTTCCATCGGTGGCTCCAGCCTTATCGCACAGTGGGATTCGGGTGCCGACACATCTTGGCGCTATGCGAACTTCCTTGCACAGACCCTGTACGCAGAGCCGCTGATCAATGCTCTTTGGGCATACATGAGCGGTCAGGCAACGCCTGAGACCATCTGGCCGGATTGGGTCAAGATGTGGGATAAGGGCGATAAGCTCGTTGTCGAAGACAAGGGCGGTCTGTATCCGGAAGCTGTCATCACCAATGGTGCAATGACCGCAACGGCAGAGCATAACTATGCTTCGCTGCTTCTCCCGACGCAGTGGCTGTCTAAGGATATGTACAAAGAGTACCTTGAGTGGTGTGACCTGTACGTATACGGTGAGGGCGCATCGGGTCACTACAAGTATGAGAACGAGTATCAGATTACAGATCTCGACCTCTACTCTGCACGTGTTGCGACCGTTCCGGATTCTTACTACCAGATCCCTGCATAAGCTAACGCTTACAGGAATATAGCATAAGTATTTAAGCCCCGGCATGACGAAAGTCATGCCGGGGCTTTTGTTTTTGTAGGAGGTGTGTAATGAGCAGTTTTGCGCTTTTACTGTGGGACGATGTGTATTTGATAGCGGGGCGGATGTGCATTGATGAGCGTGATGGAGTGCAAAAGCCCCCCTCGCGATAGCGAGGGGGGCTAAAACGTTAACATTGTGGGTTTTGATGTGGGATTAGGGGTTAGCGCCTGTGCTGTTCTGTTGTCAGCGCGTTGAATGGTGGACTTATAACACGCAGTCAATCCATCGTAGGCGGAAGCGTTGGCGCGTATTCGACTGCTTTTTCAGCTCTTCGCTGAGGCTGTGCTGGAAGTCGATTACGCGCGCTCGGTTTTCGTCTGAAATCGGTTGTCCGCTGAAAAGCGCCGCCTGTTGTGTGGAAATCACAGTTGCATATTCCGCGCCAAACTCGTGTCCGAATCGGGACTCAAGCTCTGTATGGAGCGCGAACAGGGACTCGTTATTCCACGTTATTCCCATATGAGACAGCAGTTGAATTGCGTAGGTTGTTCTTCGGCTGACCGCTATGGTATTGTCGTTGGTGTCAAAAAGGGTGTGAAGTCGGCGCATTTTTATGCTCCGCCGTATGACGAGCACGACGAAAATCAGCAAAAGCAGAATAATAAGTCCGATTAGCGCCGTAATGTATGTTTTCGGATTGAGAAGCGGTGGGATTATGGGCGGTTCCTCGGGTGCGTCCAGCGGCGGAGCCATGTCCAGCGGCGCAAGCGGCGGAATCGCGGGATATTCAGGCTCGAACGGGAGGAAGCCAACGCCGTCGCGGTATATCTCAGCCCAAGCGTAGGCATCTTCACTTAGTAAAACGGATACGCCTGTCTCGCTATCCTCCGCGGCGGGGGTGATGAGATAACCCTCAACATAGCGCGCCGGAACGCCCATATATCGGAACATCAGCACTGCCGCGGTAGCGAGCTGTGCGCTGTTGCCGCTTCGGCTATCCTCGAGGAAGTGCGTCAGCACATCGCCGCCCGAGGGCGCGAGCTCCGGCGATTCCGTATAGCCGAGTGTGCCGAGATACGTATTTACCACAAGCTTTGCGTCGTCAAAGCTTATTTTTCCGTCGGGAAATGTGACCTCAGACAGAAAACGCTCAATCGCGGCGTGCGCATTATTCGGAATGTCAAGATAACTGGTATAGACGAATTCGCGGTATGCACTCTCGCTCGTCAGGTAGCGCGTCGCCTGCGGTTCGGCACGGTTGATAGCCGCAACGAGCCCCGCATACAGCCGGTCATCGTCAGCGATGGAACCGTCGCTCACCGTTACCGTATAAGTGGTTTCGCCGCGAAGCCCGGTGGCGCGCAGGTTTTCGTCGCCGATTCGCATTTCATCGGTGCGGCTGTCCATAAGCTCATACGGCGCATACAGATACGCAGTGCTGACACCGTCATTGGTGATTTGAAATTCCGTTGTGCGGTTCTCCACGCCCAGCGCGTTTTTCAAGAGCGCATATTGGCTTTGTGCGTAGAAGCCGCGCTCGTGCAACCAGACGAACAGCTCGGCATACTCCGCCCGCTGACGCGGTGTGAGGGTTGTCCAGCCGTCGCCCGTATAAATCTCGCCAACGAAACCGCGCAGATAGTATTTACCGAGCTTCTCCGTGCTGACGGTCAGTGCGGGCTCCTCACCGAGTAAAAACGCAGGAAGTTTTCCGAAATCGCCCTCCGGCAGTGTCTGATTTTCGCCGTCGTAGCGCATTGAGTGGATTTTACGCGTCGCGGTGAGACGCAAGGCGGTCGCGGCAGAGCCGTCAGCGTCCAGCACGACAAGCGCCGGAGCCGCGGCAAGCAACGAGAGCGCCGCCGCCAAAATGAGAATCCAAGCCGTGAGGCGCTGATTGCTTTCCGCGTGGCGAAGAGCCTTGACGCGTGACGGGGGGAGCGAGATTGCCGCGATTATGAGCGCTAAAACGCCGATAAGCGGCAGTTCTATCTGAAACACCAATGCGGCGAGCCAAAGCGCGAAAACAAACGGCAAAAGTGCAAAACGCCACCCCTTTGCAACGCCGGCGACCCGCCCGCAGAGCACCGCGAGAAGCCCCGTCGGCACGAGCAAAAAGAACATTGCACACAGCGTTTGATTTACATCTTCGCTTACAAAAAAGCGCGGGAATGCGCGTCCGATATATTGCTCCATCGCGGCGTACAGATGATTCATTGCGATGCCGCCGCCCTCTGCTATGTAGCGGTTTGCAAAACCAATCAGCACCGCAAGAGCAACAATCACGCCGATATACGCAAAATCCCATTTTCCGGGCAGGCGACAGCTAAGTGCGCAACACACACAGCCGATTGCCAAAAGCAATAGCGGGCTTGCCCCGATTCCCGACAGACCCAGTGTATTCCAAAGACACCATCCAAGTCCGGTAAACAGCAACAGAGCGCATATAAGCCGACCCCAGAGGGTTTTCTTCTCGTCCTCTGCCGCGAATACCAGCGCGAAGCCGGTGCATGAGATATCATGTGTACTCATAATTCCCCCTAAATTGTGACGTTTTTCAGAATGCTCGTATAATTTGCGGGAGAGAACACCTGATAGCGGTGCGCGCCGTCATCGTCCGCGCCGCCGCCGACACTGCATAAGAACACAGTTATACGCCCGAGCTGTGCTAATATATCAAGCTCTGCCGGAACCTGCCCCGCAAAATACGCGATTGAGGGAAACCGCCGCATACCTGCCGCCTGCATAAAATCGGGAATCATGGAGTGCCGTTCTCCGCCGGAACCGGCATGCAGAATCTCAGGAATGGCATCATATATATCGTCAGAGCTATAAATGTCACGGATTGAAACGTCACCGGTGGCGGTGTTTTGCCACGCGATACTGTAGGGAACATCGTCCTCGGTCAGCATTAGGCAGATGGATACAAACGCCTCAGCAAGAGCGTCGGGAACCTCCGGCGGAGCGTCCTGAGGAAGCGTGCCACTGTCCCAAAAGAGCAGAAGACTGCGCTCAAGCTCAAGCGAGGGGTCCGTTACGATATACTTGTCGAGCTTATTTGACAGCTTCCAGTGGATGTTTTTTATATTATCACCCTCGACATAGTCGCGGATTTGAAATGGTTCTGTATGGTCCTGTCCGCGGCGGTCGACGGAGAAAACCTCGTTCCCCTCCGAGCTTATGTCACTGCCGAGCAGGGAAACCTGCGTCATGAAGGTCTCCGGTGGGACGAGGCGGCGGAGTTGTTCGTCCATATCGCGCCGTATGCTGTGTAGACGAAGGAAATCATGGACGCGAAGCTCCTTACAAGAAAAACGGAATTGACCGCAGTAGAGGCTCTCGAAATCAAAACCAATCTCGCGCTTTTCACGCGGGGCGGCAGAGAAATCCAGCGGAATATCCTGAACCTGACCCGTTAAGCCGTTGCGCACGCGAAGCGTCAGCCCGATATGCGCAATCGGCAGGGGTGAGCGATTTTCAAGAATCAGTGCGGCGTGCGCCGGAACGCCCTTTTGCAGGCTGTCAGGGACCTCAAGCGATACGGTGACGCCGGAGGCGCCGAGCACCGCCAAAAGCACTGAGGCTGCCGGAATGAACACCGATGCACACAGCAAAAGCAACGCCGGAGCCGTGCGCGTAAATGCGTAAAGAACCGCGGCCGCCGCAATGCAAGCCGCGCATAATATACATTTGCGCATTTATTTCAGCGCCTCAAGAACCGGCATTGGAACCTGACTCACAATTTCCTTTATAAGGTCGGCGGAACCGGTCTCATTAAACCGCGCCTTTGAGCTGAGTATCAGACGGTGGACAAAAACGTCCGGCGTTATTTCGGCAACATCCTCCGGCACGACGAAATCGCGTCCGGACAGATACGCCTTCGCCTTTGCCATGCGGCAAAGCGCAAGCGCGCCGCGCGGGCTGATTCCGAGGCTTATCATCGGGTGGTCGTGCGTTGCCTCTGCAAGTGAGGTCACGTATTCGTGAATTTTGCGCTCAATATGCACATTATTTACCGCGTCGATGACCTCCAGGAGCTGTTCGCGCGTTAAAATGCGCTGTATTGAATCGAGCGGGTTGCTGTGCTGTCTGTCCTCAAGGATGTTTACATGGCTTTCGAAGCTCGGATACCCCATGCTTGTGCGAATCATAAACCTGTCAAGCTGTGAATTGGGCAGCATTAGCGTTCCCGCCGAGCCGAACGGGTTCTGCGTCGCGAGCACAATGAACGGTGTCGGAAGCGGATATGTTTGACCGTCGACTGTTACGTTGCGCTCCTCCATCGCCTCCAGTAGTGCGGACTGCGTTTTGCTGGAGGTGCGGTTTATCTCGTCCGCGAGCAGAATGTTTGTCATAATCGCGCCGGGCTTATACGTAAAATCGCCCGAGGCGCGGTCCATGATGGATATGCCGACGATGTCCGACGGAACGGTATCCGACGTGAACTGTATGCGCTTTGAATCGAGCGCGAGCGCACGCGCAAACGCGAGCGCAAGCGTCGTTTTGCCGACTCCGGGCACATCCTCAAGCAAGATATGTCCCGATGCCAGAATCGACATTAAAACCTTGCTGACAATGTCGTCCTTACCGATTACGACCTTTGTTATTTCCGATAAAACCTGTTTTACTTTTTCTCTCATAACCTGTTGATTTCCTTCCCGCCGTGGTTACGGCTTGGGTTCTGTAAAAATACCGGCACAGTGCAAACACCCCCTCTTTTTTGAGGGGATGTTTGCGCCGGCAAGGGTTTCGCTTAGGTGCGTTTATTTTTCTTGAGGCGTATGAAACCGATTACGCCTACCGCCGCGAGGATTACGATGAGCGGTATTATGATAACTGCAGGATTAATTCGCGTGGGATCAATTGTGATATCGCTAATCTGCGGTGCGGGAATGTTTTCCGCCGTGTCGGGCGGTTGCTCGTCATCGGGCGGAGTATTCTCCTCCTGCGAGCTATCGTCACGGTTCGGCAGAGTCTGATCCGGGTTTTCAGCCTCTAACACAAGAGGTGACGCCACTTGTACATTCCCTGAGGGACGATACGACGAGGACGGATTATTTGTATTGCCCGTTGTTCCTGTATCCGGTGTTACAGGTGCGGGGGGAACCGGATCGGGGTTTGCCGGGGGCTGCGGTGCGGGAGTGTTTGGATCAGACGGGGGAGCCGGATTGACCGGTGTGCTCGGGTCGCTCGGTGTTACCGGCGGTGTGGGGGGAGGCGTGGGATTTGGATTCGGATTGGGAGGGATGACAGGAGGCGTGGGAGGATTTATAACAGGGATATCCTGCGGTCCGAATGTGAAGCCTGTGCTGTCATCGTATTTGTCGCTCATGGTATCCTGCATCCACTCTACCACGGTTTTGCCGTTAATCAACATCTCCTCAGAGATATAGTTGTTATCCGCGGTATACTGCCCGCCGAAGGTGTCTGAGCCGAAGAAGAACGGGTCAACGTGGAAGTCACTGCGCGAGTTATTTATTTCGTCGTTCAGCGCCTTGCTGTTTGAGATGGTAATCGAACCAGTGCCGGTGGCGGCTCCGGCGATTCCGCCTGCCTCTCTAAACCCGTTGATGCTCATGCTGCTGGTACAATCGTCAATCACGACATCGCGGTCTGTGCCGGTATTGATGTTTCCGACGATTCCGCCGGCCGGTCTGCGATCGCCCTGACCGCTGTTGGTTGGCCAGTTCATCTTGAGCTCGCCCTCAGTGGTGCAGCCCTGAATCAAATTGCCTGTGAAGTTACCAGCTATGCCGCCGACATTTGCACCTCTTGCATTTATTGTGCCCTTGAAGTGGCTGTCAACGATACTGTTACCGGTGAAGGTTCCGGCTATGCCGCCAACGTCGGGTCCGTTATTTACAGTAGCGTCGCCGGTGTTGTACTTGTAGTTGATATCCGCTTCAACGGTGCAACCTATTATGTCGCCGCCGGTGAAGGTTCCGACAAGTCCGCCCATCGATAAATATGACAGGGATATGCCGTTGTAGTTGATTGCGCCCTTGAATGAGCAATCCTCAATCAAGTTGCCGAAGCTTCCGAACATACCGCCGATGTTGTTGGCACTGGTGTTATCGTGAGTATCGACTACGCCCTCAAAGTGGCAGTTTTTCGCCGTAGAAGAAATGCCGGTACCTGCCAGCCCACCGAGGTTTGTTGAACCCTCGACCCTGCCGGTGATATTGATGTTCTCAAACGCTGTATCACGGGCGTGTCCGACGATTGCGCCGGTATTGCTGATTGCGCCGTAGATATCGCAATCGGCAAGGGTGAAGTCATGGATTGTGGCTCCGTCAGTATAGCCGAACATGCCTGTCGCCCAGCTGTGCTCAATCCGCAGATTGGAAATCGTGAAGCCGGCTCCATTGAAGTCGCCACTAAACGCCATCTCGGTCATCGCGGTAGCCGTGGTATACGGCATGGGTGAGCGGATTACGCCAAGCAGGTCGATGTTACTTGTCATCTTGTAACTCGCCGAGCGGTAGAACGCCGATACGCCGAGGAGGCGCGCCATTTCCTCATAATCTGCGGCGCTTCCGACTAAGAACGGTGATTCCGCAGAGCCGTCACCGGCGAGCGTCGTTGCGACCTTATACAGCTCAAGCTCGTCAATTGCCGTTTGCAGAGCTGTCAGCGCCGCGGTGACCTCACCCGGCGTCGCCTGCGGATTACGCATAAGCGTTGTCGCCGCGTTGACCTCTGTCATCAGGCGCGCCCAGCTTGCCGCTGTGTACGTGCCTTGTACAAGTGAGTTTGCGGTGTTTATCAGGTCGAGAAGCTCTGTGGTATCCGAAATATCAGTCGGAGTTTCCGCGCTTGTTATATACGTCGGGAAATTCGCGCTCATGCCGCTACCGTTTGAAAGGACAGGCAGTTTGCCCGCTGTATAGCTCCACGGAGCGCTCTTGAAGCCCGCCTGCCAGTTTGCCGCGGACTGTAAATCCGCGTAGCTGATAGCTCCGGCAGGTGTTGCCTGCGCTACGCCGTCCAAGCGGACGAGCATTCCGTCCCAAACCTTGACGCCGGACAGCGTGTAGTCCAGTCTGTCACTGCCTTCGCCGAAAGCGTGGATTGCGTTTGCCGCTGTTGAGCCGCTGACTTGCTCGTTCAGTGCGAAGGTGTCGGTTATGACGAGCTTGCCCGTAGCGTTAGCTGACGGAGAGACGAAGTCTCCGACAATGCCGCCGGCGGTGGTGCTGTTTCCGATTCTCATTGTGGTATAGCTGTTTGTTATGCTGACATTTCCGGCGAGCATGCCGCCGAATCTGCCGACAATGCCGCCGGCGACAGTTGCCATATTGATTGTACCGTCGCTTCGGCAATCAATGATTTTGACGTTGTTGAGCATTCTTCCCACAATTCCGCCCATAAAGGTCGTAACATTAGTATACGCGGGGAAGAGCATACCGTCGAACGAGCAATTGGAGACAACAACACGGTCGGAAACTGCGCCATTGCTCGTTCCGCAACCCAGAATTCCGCCGGCACTTACGCCGGTTACGGTTGCCTTAGCCCAGCAGTTTTCGATTGTTGCCGTATTTGCGCCGGCGGAGATGTTTCCGACGATTCCGCCGGTCTCACCATTCCATGTTGCACGGCATTCAATAGTGCCGGTTACGGAGCAATTCTCAACAAGACCGTTAGTAAAGTTTCCGGCTATGCCGCCGATGCTACCACCGTTGTCAGCGGTGGAAATCAGGTTGATATCAGCCGTACAACCGCTGATTGTGCCATCTATTTGTCCGGTGATTCCGCCAAGATTAGAGCCTCTTGAGATAAGCGTTCCAATTGCATGGCAATTCGTTATCGTCGTCGCTGACGCCGATTGTCCGCTGATTGCGCCCATATTATTTAAGTTGTTGAGCCCAATTCCCGTGATGGTAAAGTCGCGAATCGTCAGATTTGAGATTTTTGCGCCGCTGACGAAGCCGAAGAAGCCGAGATGTGACCCGCCGCTAACCTCCATGTTGGAGATGGTATTTCCGCCACCCTCAAAGCTTCCGGTAAATGCCGTGGCGTTGGCGGACCCGCCGAGCGGAGCCCATGAAATACCGCTCATATCAATATTTGCAGTCAGCGTATAGTGCGCCGCGCGATAGGTGTTTCGCGTGGTTGTGTCGGGCGAGTTTACAAGACGGTTCATCTTCAGAAGCTGGTCAATATTGGAAATCTCATACGGTGCGCCTGTCGTGCCGCTTCCGGTGAACGTGATATCGGTCAGACGCTTGAGCTCCGTGACAGCCGCCGTGAGTGCGGACTCCACCTCATCGACCAACGCCTGATCTGCGTCGTAGAGGCTTTCGACCTGACGGGCGATAATCAGTTTTTCCTGAACATCTGCCCATACTACGCTCTCAATAGAGTACACGGCAGCGCTCATGCCCGTCGCTTCGGCGATGATTGCTTGCAGAACTGTCTTGTTTGCGACGGTTCCGCCGGGAATTGCCGACAGATACGTGGGCAGGGCATCGCTCATATTACCCGCAAACTTCGTTAAGACGGGCATGCGTCCTGCGGTATACGTCCACGCGCCGCCATTGTTCGTCAGCGCCGTCGGCCAACCGTCAGCAGTTTTTAGCGACCAGCCCAAGAAGCCGGTTCCGTTCCGCCATGTGCTGAACAGTTCGTCCGTTTCCGGTATCTCTGCCAGAGGTGTTCCAAGCAACTTCATTCCCGTCCACGCAAAGGTGTTGGTTAGGGAATAGTAGGACGTTGTATACTGAGCCTCGCCGCTCAGCCCGCCGAATCTTAGGTCTGAGCTGAGTCTTTCGCGTGTTATTGTTTCGCCGAGGGCGCGGACGCCTGTGGCGCTGAATGTGCCGGTATCACTTGTCAGTTGGCGGCCGAGAATGCCGCCGACATACGAGCCGCCATGCAAACTTGCCGTTGTGAAGCTGTTCGTGATTGTCACATTTCCGCCGGGGAGTTTATATGCAAGAAGACCGCCGACGCTCTCAGAGCCGGACATCATACCGCCGCTGTAGCAATCAGTTATCGTGATGTTTGTGCCGTAACCAACCAAGCCGCCGACGTAAGTCGCGCCGGTAACGGTTCCTATGTACGCGGAGCGTGTGATGGTTAAGGTTCCGGTTGCACCGGATTTTACTCCGACAAGCCCGCCGGCTTTGTCGTCTGCGCCTTCTATGTTGGTTTGCACATAGCAGTCCGTGATGTTTACTCTTCCGTTGTTCGGAATTTCGCCGATAAGACCGCCAATCTCCGAACTGATCGTCGTCGTAAGCGCTTTTATCTTGCCGCCTGTTACAGTACAATTTTCAATCGTCATAGACGCCGTATTGTTATTGGCGACGGTGTTTCCGCTAATTCCGCCAACCCAGCGGTTGCCGACGATATTTGCCGTTTCGCTGAGTATAACGTCGCAGTTTTTGATTACAACAGTGTTGTTTGCGGTGAAGTATCCGACGAAGCCGCCTGTGTAATTCGCGCCGCCGTAAACATCCGCCGACATGGTGCTATCCTCAATTGTAATTACCGAGCCTGCGCCTGCGCCGCCCTGCACCCAAGCGATAAATCCGCCGATGTACGAGCCGCCGGAATAGCCGTTGATAAGCTCGCCCCTTACGCGTCCGCTTACAGAGCAGTTTTTAATCGTTATGCTCGCGTTGGTGCTAATACGTGCAACAAGTCCCGCCGTGTTCGAGATACCGAGTATCTCTCCATTTACATGGCAGTTTGTTATAAATGAGTGTCCGGCGGACTCCGCCGCAAGACCGGCTACATACCCGGAATCGCCTGTATCAATCATTTTGCAATCTTCGAGTGTTAGATTTTTAATCGTTGCGTCAGTGATATAGCCGAACATACCGATACGCGAACCTCCGCGAACCGAAAGATTGGAAATCGTCTTGTTGTCACCGTCAAATCCGCCTGTAAATGCCGTTGCGGCAGTCGTGCCGCCGAGCGGCAGCCATTCCTGTCCGTCCATATCAATGTTATCGGTCAGCTTGTAATATGCCGAACGATACTGAACCTCATTCGAGTTGACAATGCGGTTCATCTTCATAAGCTGTTCGGCGTTCGCAATCAGATATGGATCCGCCTCCGTACCGGCTCCTGCGAGTACGAGCGAGTTTCGGGCGTCAAGAAGGGCGAATGCCGCCTCCAGCGCCGCCAGAGCCGTGTCAAGCTCTGCCTGAGAGGACTCGTTATCCGCAAGCACGCGCTTGATTCTTATGAAGCTGAGCTGGAAATCATCCCAACCGTCCGAATAATCCACTTGCAACAGAAGCTCTGCCGCGGCAACTGCTGCCGTCAGCGCGGAGGCATCTGCGGCTCCCGGATTTACCAGATAATCGGACATATACGCGGGGAATTCATCGCTCATGACCGCGGCGAATTGCGTTAGGACCGGAAGCTTGCCCGCGGAATAAGTCCACACGCCGCCGGAGGTAAATGCTGTCGGCCAGCCCGCCGCTGTGGCGAGTTTCCAGCTGAGCATAACCGAGCCGTTACGCGCTTCACTGAAAAACCGGTCGCCGTACAGAATGTCCTTTAAGGGCGTTCCGACGAAGTTCAAGCCTTTCCACGCGCTTACATCAGACGGTGTGAAGGTTCCGCTGCTTCCGCCGCCATAAAGGACACCTGTCGTCAGACCGTTTATTGAGGCGATTTTCTCGCTCAAAATTCGGGTGTCCGAGATGTTCATAATGCCGGTGGAGTTGGTTCTGTTACCGATAAGTCCGCCAACATATGCGTTTCCATTCGGGTCGTCCAAGGTTCCCTCAATCGTCGCGGTGATAATGCAGTTGCTGATATTCAGCGCGCCCGCGCCCGCATTATACCAACCGATTAAGCCGCCCATCTGATATGTAGCTTTTATAGAGCCGTCAACACGGCAGTTTTCTATTGTTACTGCTGTTGTCGAGCTTCCTAAAAGACCACCGGCTGTCAGACCGCCGCTCGTTATGCTTCCGCTGACGTAGCAGCCGGAAATTGTCGAGGGAGCGGTTCTGCCCGCCGTTGCCGCGATTCCGCCGACGGAGCCGGCGGTAGAGAGGCTGTTGATGGTAAGTCCCACAAGAGCCAAATCCTTAATTGTTGCACCGTTGATTGAGGAAAAGAAGCCTAAGCTTCCGCGGCGCTCAATTATGCTGAGGTTGGAGATGACCTTGCCATTGCCGTCAAACGTACCTGTAAACGAAACGACTGAGCCGGTTAACGGTTCGCCGATAGGTCTCCATTTTACGCCCGTCATGTCAATATTGCTTGTAAGCCGCGCTTTCGAAGCGGGATAACCCGTGGCATAACCCGCAAACCACAAAAGCTCGTCCACGGTGCCAAGCAGATAGCTTCCGTCTGTGTCTATCTGCGGAACGCTGCCCGGCAGGATCGTAAAGTCTTTGACTTCAACTTCCTTGCCGCCATAGCTGATTGTAATCTTCGTATCTTCCGTGCTGAATATCGCCGGAGTGAGTTCCCACTCGCCGGGCAGCAGGACAATCTCAACACTGCCGTAGACGGCGCGGAGTGTGATATCCGTTTTGTCGAAGGATTCACCCTGCGTATACATCTTTTTAACGGGTTGGGTGACAATCCGCAAGTTTGTGAGCTCGTCAACATCAATTACCGTGATAGGAACGGTAACGTCAATGGGCGCAAGCAAACCATCTGCCGCAAACTGTACGACAACCGAGCTGTCGGCAACTGTAAGCGCGCCGACCTTATCCCAACCGGTGATAGCGTCAACACCGAGGATTGTTGTCGTGACATCAATAGAGCCCGTACCGTCAGAGGTGGTGAGTGTAACCGTAATCCCACTCGGGTCAAAGAGATCGCCCGCACGGTAGGTCAGCTTCGCGGGATCGGTCGTTTTTACCGCAAACTCCGTTACGCCGACAGGCAGGAATCCAATTAGAACATCATCCAAGACATATGTCGGCGTACCCACAGCCTTTAAGCCGCCAAGCTCGTAGTAACTGTTGCTTGTAAACTTGTTAGCCGTAGCGGCATTATACCCGATGAGCGAGCCGAGATGAGTCGCGCTCAAAAGCACCGCACTTACCGTTCCGCGGTTTGCGTTGCCGCCGAAGCTTGCAACGGAGTTAGTCAGATAGGACGTAATTCCGCCTGTATACGGCTGTGAACTGGCATTGTTCGTGACATTGCCGGTGTTCGTATTGTCCGTTACCGTTCCAGCGGAAACAATCGCGGCTATACCGGCGACGTAACGACATGCCGCCACAACGTCACCACGGTTTTCGCTTGAGCGAATTTGACCGTTTTGCATCTGTCCGGCGATTCCGCCGATATAGGCGTTTGTGCCGACACTTGTGGTCTTGACATCTCCCGCGTTCAAAGCGTTTTCGATAACGGAGCTTCCGCTGAGCGTTCCGACAATACCGCCGGTATTCGTACCCGTGCCGAGAATCGCCGCCTCATTTGTAACATTGCTCAGCGTTCCGCCGGACATTGTGCCGACGAGTCCGGCGACCGTATTAGTGTCTTTGCCGGTTATAATCGCCTTGTTTGTAACATTGCTGACCGTACCGCCCGTCATATTGCCCGCAAGACCGGCAATCGGCGAAGTGCCGTTTACATCAGATGTCACAGAGCCCTCAATCGTGAGGTCATGCACATTGGCGCCGGCTCCGATTACTCCGAAAAAGCCGTGGCCGCTGTAATTGCTCACTGACGCCTCATAATTTAGCGTGACGGTCTTGTTGTTGCCGTCAAACTCGCCCTTGTACGACAGCGCGTTGGTCGTGCCGATTGGAACCCACTCAATCGCCGTCGCGTCAATGTCGTTCACAAGCTTCACATTGACGGCGGGTGTTGTCTTGCATTGCTCCGAGAGCCAGAGCAAATGCTCTGCCGTTTCGAGCTGATAAACGCCGCCTATATTTGTGGGTTCTTCATATACTTTCTGAATTCCTACCCATTCAAAGTCTGTCCAAAAAAGCACATCAGCAGCAGGCATTATAAATGTATATTTATTGTTCGTAATTGCGTCGGCATAAAGGATGGTATAACTGCCCCCGGGTCCTGCTAAATTGAGGACCCACGACGCATAAACAGCAAAACCCTCGACAGGTATGAACGTCATTGTGACCTCTGCACCCGCCGGTGCCTCAGTGACGCTGGGTATTCCGTTACCCTCTCCTCCATCGAGCAAAAACTCAATTTTGTAGAGAGTTTCGAGGCTATCCATTGTGCCGATTGAAGGTCCGGAGACAATAACCGCCTCCGTCTTTTCAATGGCGGACGGCGCGTCCGCGTCGGAGGAACTGTCCTCTCCGTCGAGGATTTCCTCTGTATCAAATGAAGCTTCGTTATCGGAGGCTTCATCTGTGTCAATTTGCTCATCCGCATCGCTAAAGCCTCCCACCAGCGGAAGGGAGGACTCATATTCCTCCGCACGCACTGAGACCGTCAACAACGGACTTACTGCAAGCAATAATGCAAGCAGCAGCGCTAATGACTTTTTGACTGCGTTTTTAGAAATTAATGGCAACAATTTTCCGTCACCCTTTCTTTTGTTATTTTAATTATTCTTAATGCTGTGTCGATGTTGATTTTTATACTGTTTTGTTTGTTACACGCCCCCCTTGTAAACTTTATTTGATTGAAAACGACATAAAAAATCCCTGCTCGAAAGCAGGGATGCATAAGCCCACAAACCCCCTCATTTGAGGGAGTACAGGTGTTACAATGCGCCGCTTTCTTCTCACAATGGAAAGCGTGGATGTTTCCGTCCACACTCCGTGACCCGCCGCCGTTGCGGAGGGGTCAGGCCTTGTCACCATAGCGGTTTGCCGTAGGTGAGAAGGCTCGAAAGGTGCAGGTATTAAATTATGACTGCATAAGGCAATACCAAAAGATGTATCCTTTAGCATTCCTCTAAATTTTACCATAGGGTTCATGTGATGTCAAGCGCATGCGGAAAGATTCGGAGCTTAGGCGCTTTTTTGGTTACATAGTACTAATTTTGCTGCGAATCTACCGTTTTTATGGTGCAGAGAGCGGGGGTGTTGTTAGCGGCTAATTGTCCGCTTGGCATTAGGCGATAACAAGCAATCATTGCCGCACCGCAATGTAGACAACGCCGCTGATTCATGCTAAACTTAATAGCAACAAAACAAGACTTAATGGAGAAGTGCATATGAAATCAGCAATGTCATTTGCGGAGCATTGCCGCAGAAATAATAAGCTTGAGTTACTAAAGCTATATGATAATAATAAAAGCCGCCTTACTGCAGAAGAGATTGGATATTCCTGCGGAAGGACAAAGCCGTGTGTATGCACCTGTCCTGACTGTGGATATAGTTGGACAGATATTACAAATAAACTGAATAAAATAAAAGCAAGCACAAAAAATTATTTTACAAACACAACCAAGCGCACATATTGTCCGTATTGCAAGGGCGAACGGGTTTCATATTTTTATAACATGGCGGAAATCTACCCGCAAATACTTCCGTATTATGATGACAGCAATGACTTGCCGGCAGATAAATTGCTGCCGAATCAACATAGGCATATTACAATGAAATGCGACAAAGGCTGCGGATTTACAAAGAGTGTACGACCGCGTGATTTAATAAGAGAGATAGATCGTGCGGGTGGACTTCAGTGCCCAAAATGCGGGGGCGGCAAGAATTTCGGAGCTACACCATGGCATAATGTTGCCTTAAAGCATCCGGAAATTGCGGCAGAATTTGACGAAAAGCGTAATAATGGTCTTCGGGCAGAGGATATATCGCCAAGCGACGATAAAGAATATTGGTTTAAGTGCAAGAAGTGCCATAATCATTTTCTTATGAGAATGAACAACCGTTGCTATCGAGGGGATTCATGCTCTGTATGCAATGACAGGAAGAAGACATCATTTATTGAACAAGCGCTTTATTACTACATAAAAAAATGTTTTCCCTCGGCAGTAAACCGAATATATGATAAGCGTGTGAGGTACAACATAGATATTTTGATACCTGAACTTGAAACCGCTATTGAGTACAGTAGTGAGTACCATCATAGAAGACTTAAAAATGGATTAAGTGGTGATAAGAGGAAATTAGAGTGTATGATTTCTTACTACAGAACCATATCAATACAAGAATATCCCGAAGAGTTTAAACACCCGTTGTTAGAAACTATAGTTTTCCCTGTGGTTGAGGGGCGTGGGCAATATCCGGAACTTAATCAACTTATTTTTGGTGTTTTAAAGACACTTGATGCAGATAGGGGGAACTATCCGAATATTGACTTAGAAAAGCATGAACTTGAAATCTTGCAGCAATATATAAGAGCGCCGATAAGTGATAGTTTAGAGGACCTTCACCCGGATGATGCAAAGGATTGGGATGCAGTAAAAAACGGAAGCCTAACACCGGCGATGTTTCGTCCCGGCAACTCAAATTATAAATTTTGGTGGGTTTGTAGAAATACGGAATGCGGACGTTCCTATAAGTCGATAATTAGCAATAAAGTAGGGTATAAAAGAAAAGATCGTTGTCCTTGGTGCAGCAGAGCGGACATTGCAAAGCAAAGGGGTGTAACATTAGACGAGTGTTATCCAAATCTGTTGCCTTACTGGCATTGGCGGTTAAATAAGGTGACACCGGACGAGATTACAGCCAACTCTGAAAAAACGTTCGTTTTTCGCCTGCCTGACGGCAGAATTGTGCCAATTAGAATATGCAATTTGATCTCGGTTTTGCGAAGTCGAGACAATGCAGACATTGAGGATTACTTGGAAAAGGCGTTTAAAAAGAATACTGAAATGAGTATTCTATGAAAGCCGATGATAACAACCATATGCCATAAACATAGTCGAATCCTTGCAGGCGAAGTGAAACTCGTCGGCGAGGGTTCGACTATGTTATTTTAATTTACTTGCAGTATTGCCATCGGCGCATTTGTGTGATAAAATTAGTGGGCAAAGATTCAAAAATTATTAAAAAGGAAGTGAACAAATGGACGGCAAGCCTCGAAGTCGCTATTGCGCCTTCAAAACCCATGAAAATATAAGCCGAACGGCGTGCGCCTGTTTCGGTCGGTCGTCCGTTGCGCTTTTATTGTGATGGTCTGATTGACCGCTCTTTTGGTGTCGCCACTCGGTTGGCAGCATGTATGGAAGTTTTTCACAGAAAAACTTCGTAAGGGCGGACGAAAATTCTATAGTTCGCGCTTGTATGTGCCGCCCTTTGGGTGGCATTTTCTGTTGCCTCATAATTTCATGGGAATACTAATCTGAAAGGACTGATTCCAATGAAAATTCTACGTAAAAGTAATCTCCAGCTTCAGCAGAAGCAAAACGAAAGCGAAAAGAGTCTCCGAAATTATGCGTTTGTCGCTATTGAGGAGCTATATTCCACTATGTTCGTTACACAGGCTGGATTAACTGCCAATCAGGTCGAAGAACGCCAAGACGAGTACGGTAAAAATATCATTACTACCGGAAAAAACAACACTATGTTACACCGATTGCAGGAGGCGATTGTTAATCCTTTTAACATTGTGTTGCTCGTCATTGCGGTAATTACGCTTTTTACCGACGTTATCTACGCGACTAAGCCGGACTATTTGACGGTGGGCATAATTCTGGCGCTTGTGGCGCTGTCAAGCCTCGTGGCTTTTGTGCAAAATCAGCGCTCCAACTCGGCCGCGGAAAAGCTGTCGCAGATGATTTCTAACAAAGCCGATGTTTTGCGCGACGGAAAGAGAATCGAAATCCAAATGGACGAAATCGTACCGGGGGATATTGTATATCTCTCAGCGGGAGATATGATTCCGGCGGATATTCGTTTTTTGACTGCAAAGGACGCGTTCGTTGCGCAGGCAGCGCTGACGGGCGAATCAAATCCGGTAGAGAAATTCAGCGATATACGGAATAATCCGGGCGATACACTAACCGATATCACGAATATCGGCTTTATGGGTACAAACATCATCAGCGGAAGCGCTATAGGTATTGTACTCGCTACCGCGAACGAGACTTATATCGGCTCTATGGCTAAATCGCTCTCCGGTGACCGCGCAAAAAACAGCTTCGAGCGCGGTGTGGATTCGGTGAGCCGTCTGTTAATTCGGCTCATGCTTATAATGGTTCCTGTTGTGCTTCTTATCAACGGTATCACCAAGGGTGACTGGGGCAGTGCGATTCTGTTCTCCATTTCAATTGCCGTTGGGCTCACGCCGGAGATGCTGCCGGTTATAATGACCTCTACGCTGGCAAGAGGCGCAATTTCGATGTCCAAACATCAGGTCATTGTCAAGACATTGGGAGCTATTCAGACGTTTGGCGAGATGGACGTGCTCTGCACCGATAAAACCGGTACGCTGACCGAGGATAAAATCATTCTTGAAAAGTATATGGACGTTCACGGACGCGACGATACGCGTATTTTGCGCCACGCGTACCTGAACAGCTATTTCCAGACGGGGCTTAAAAACCTAATCGACCTTGCCATAATCAACCGCGCAGAGGAGAATGGTATGTCCGACCAGCTCTCTCAATTTACCCGTGTTGATGAGATACCGTTTGACTTTTCACGCCGCCGCATGAGCGTTGTGCTTGAGAGCGGGAACGGCAAGCGCCAGCTAATCACAAAGGGCGCGGTTGAGGAAATTATCTCAATATGCCGATACGTTGAGCACGACGGAACTGTACAACCCCTGGACGAGGAGCACCTTAGCGAGGCCATGCGCGTTTATGAGCAGCACAATCATGATGGTTTGCGCGTTATTGCCGTGGCGCAGAAGAATGACGTATCTGATGTCGGGACTTTTGGAGTTCAAGATGAGTGTGATATGGTGCTTATCGGCTTTGTCGGTTTCCTTGACCCTCCGAAAGAGAGCGCGAAAGCGGCGATTACGGCTCTGCGTGAGCACGGCGTTCGCACCGTGGTTCTCACTGGCGATAGCGAGGGGGTTGCGATAAAGGTCTGCGGCAAGGTTGGCGTAAACACGGCGCAATATCTCTCCGGCAAGGACGTTGACGCTATGGACGCGGCGGCTCTGCGGGAGGCGGTCAAGACCTGCGATTTGTTCGCGAAACTCTCGCCCTCTCAAAAAGAGCGCGTTGTAAAAGCGTTTCAGGCTAACGGTCACACTGTCGGCTACATGGGCGACGGTATAAATGACGCGCCGCCGTTGCACTGCGCCGATGTCGGTATATCGGTTGACAGCGCCGTTGATATTGCAAAGGAAACGGCGGATATTATCCTGCTGAAAAAGGATCTTATGGTTCTGGAGGAGGGCGTTATCGAGGGGCGCCGCACATTCGGCAACATCGTAAAATACATCAAAATGGCGGCGAGCGGCAACTTCGGTAATATGATTTCAGTCATTGCGGCATCTATATTTCTGCCGTTTTTGCCCATGCTTCCGGTGCAGATTCTGACGCAGAATTTGCTCTGTGATTTTTCGCAGATGGGCATTCCGTTTGACAGCGTTGACAAGGAATACTTGCTGAAGCCGAGAAAATGGGAAACGAAATCAATTAAATCCTTTATGGCGGTTATGGGACCGCTAAGCTCGGTGTTTGATATTCTGTGTTTTGCTGTTATGTGGAAAATTATCGGCGCAAATACACCGGAGCTTGCGCCTCTGTTCCAATGCGGTTGGTTCGTGTTCGGCACTGTGTCGCAGGTGCTCGTTATCCATATGATTCGCACGGCGAAAATCCCGTTCACGCAGAGCCATGCGGCAAAACCGCTCTTGGTATCTACATTAATAGTTGCGGTTGCCGCACTTGCGATAGCATTCTCGGCGACAGCGGTTGGTTTGGATATGGCGGTGCTTCCGTTTAGCTTTATTCCGTGGTTCGGCCTATTGCTGTTGGGATACTGCCTGTCAACGCAACTGCTAAAGGTTATTTATGTCCGCCGCTTCGGGGAGTGGTTGTAGAGCCACACAAAAAACGAAATACCGCGCACCTCGTTCGTCAAATGAGGTGCGCGGTATTTTTCTATGCTTTGAATGCAAATACACCCTACAAGAGCGCCCCCACCCCCGCGCGGTGCGATATAATTCAAGTAAGGGGGGAAGCTTATGAGCACATACGGATACGTTCGAGTTTCGAGCATAGACCAGCACGAGGATCGCCAACTGCACGCAATGCAAAAAATGGCGGATATGCTCACGTCGGCGATTGTTGGTTAAAATGCACTGTTAGAAAAACGCGAAATCGAGGGTTGCACAAAAAAAGAAGAAACATTGAAAACTCAATGCTTCTTCTTTGGTCCGAGTGACAAGACTTGAACTTGCGGCCTCTTGACCCCCAGAGATTCGCGGACTGTATGCGATATAACAACAACCGTGCAATTGCACGGTTGTTGTCGTGTCATGTGTTGTGATTTGATGTGCTGTTTTGCGCTGGTTGTCGTCAAAATTGTCGTCAATCGTTTTTTGCAATATGAAGAATGGTAATGCTTGCTTTAGCGTGTAGCAAGTTCCTTCACGATCGTGTGAAGCATTGCAAAAAAGACAAGTCCAAGGCTGAAAATATACGCTCAATAGAATGGATTATGAGATTGACACTTCCAATTATTATGATAAGGTATAGGGAAAAAGCGTACGTGTAAGGG
>JGI994J12354_10000726_pt1 | contig 33078 bp, 32 predicted proteins | sample IntmicLarv3ML3BL_FD_12354 | JGI IMG/M metagenome (IMG submission 12354) | reverse complement strand
GTATGTAAGGAGAATCAGGTTGATGCAATTTTAGCAGTTGGCGGTGGCAGTGTTATTGATTCTGCTAAGGCTATTGCGGCAGGAGTTTATATTGAAGAAGGTGAAGATCTTTGGGATGATTACTTTATGGCTAAAAAAAGAGCCACTAAAGCGCTGCCTTTGGGTGTTATTCTAACGATTCCAGCGGCAGGTTCGGAAACTAATAGTGGTACTGTAATAACAAATGATGTAACAAAGTTTAAACGTAGTACAGGTTCTGCCTGCATGATTCCCCGTTTTGCGATAATTAACCCAGAATATCACTATAGTTTGCCCGACTTCCATACTGCATGCGGATGTGCAGATATTTTGGCACATTTAATGGAAAGATATTTCACTCAAACTACCAGTGTAGATTATTCTGATCGCTTATTGGAAGCAAGCATGAAAACGATCATTCACTATGCTCCATTAGCGCTTTTGCATCCTGATGATTATGATATCAGAGCTGAGATTGCTTGGTGCGGCACTTTAGCTCATAACGGAGTCTTAGGAAAAGGTAGAACAGAGGATTGGGGAACACATGATTTACAGCATGAACTAGGTGCTATCTATGATATTATTCATGGCGAAGGACTAGCTATTATGTTTCCTGCCTGGATGAAGTATGTATATAAAGAGAACCCAACTCGTTTCGTTCAATTTGCGACAAGAGTCTGGGGTGTTGATTTTTCTGGTGAAAAAGAAGAATACATAATTTTAGAAGGAATTCGTAGATTAGAAGTATTCTTTAGCGAAATAGGTTTAGCAACACGTTTGTCTCAACTCAATATTGGCGATGATAGGATTGAAGAAATGGCTAATAAACTATTATTGAATCGTCAATATGTTGGTAACTTTATGAAAATGCAAGTTACGGATGCTGTGGAAATCTATCGGAAAGCTTTATGATTGAACTAGGGAGGTATCGTCATTTTAAGGGAAACGAATACCTAGTAATTGCAATTGCGAAGCATTCAGAAACACAAGAAGAAATGGTTGTCTATCAAGCTTTATATGGAGATAATGATATATGGGTACGACCATTTTGGATGTGGAATGAATTAGTGGAGGTCGATGGTAAAAAGGTAAAGAGATTTACCAAAATTGAGGAGGAATAAATGGGTTTTTGAAAAGAACTAGGTGAAGTATAAGAAAGTGTAAAATCTGGCTCAATGATATTAAGCAGACCAATTTTCAGAGTTCAACCCTTGCATTTATGTTTTCTCTAATTGGCGGATTCTCATTTCAAACTCCTTTAGTGCTTATTACTCCTCAATGTTTATGCAATAATATTTAAGTTATTAGGCGTAGTGTTTTTGGCTTTCCTAACTTGATTAATTTATGAAACAGCATTCTAATAATTCTTAACTAAAAAATGGTATTCTTTCGATTACCATTTCTTTTATTTTGTGGCTTATGCCAACTCAATACTATTTACCCACTAATGCAATCTACAAATCGCATATTGCAAACTAACTACTCATCTAAATTGCTTGCTGCTTTGGTAAGCTGTTCGAAAAAATGGTTAATCACGACCACAGCTAAAACTGTGAAAATCATTATTCCAAGAATTGTTAATATCACAGGAATGTTTTTCTCGGCAAAAAGTTCAACAAATAGTGTCAGTAGACCATATGAAACAAAGACTAATAGCACTACAAAAATAGCTACTATGATTCCCGCAATTAACCTAAGCATAAGAGGCTTTTTGGGGTTTCTTAGTGTGTCTACGCTTGCTTCAAGGAACACATCTCCGATTAGTTCAAGCAATATTTCCATAAGTGATTGCACAACATCACCACCTTGTATTCAAATTATATCGTGTTGATAATGAAAAGATAATCGCTTGATTATCTTAAGGTTTGCTTGGTGTATGATACATTGGTCCATTTTTTGTTTACTCAATTGATTTCTTTTGAATTAGTTCCAACTGTTTGGACATAGTTGCATACCAGAGTGTGCAGGTAGTAGCCAAAAACAAAACGGCAAAAATGTAATGATTTACAGTGTTGGCAAGTGAACACATTATAAAGATAAAAGTGCAGTTAATCATGTATAAACCTAGGGTACGAATTCCTCTGGCCATGCTTTGAGCATAAGCATTTTTGTTTTCATAGTCATCTTGATTAAAGAAAAAACTAGTACTAAAGTCCATTTTTGCATACTTTGTAGCAACCTTGAATAGATAGGTAATAGAAAAGCAAGCAAGTGAACAAATTGCAAGGACAATCTCAACTCTCATATTAACACCTTCTTAAATACATAATACCAAATTAACAGTTCAGTGTCTAATAAGTGGTCCATAGTTTATAAAAGGTTTTACATCCACTACTTAATTAAGGTATCATGTAAAGGTAAAAAAGAAAGGATGATAATAATGTTAAATGTTGAGCAAACAATCCAAATTTGGCAAGTTGTCATCTTAGTCTTAAGCGTATTAATGCTTTGGAATCCATTGCTTAAAAGTCTGATGACTTTGCAATCAGCACATTTTAGTATCAAGCAGTATTCGAAGTTGGTTCTAGATAAATTAAAGTACGAGTTCCGGAGTTGTTTCTTCTATTTTTTCTTAACTATACCTTACATTATTATGATAGTAACCAAGAAAGAGAGTTACCAATATTTGTTATTAGTTTTCCCTACTTTATTATATATATTTATAAGTTTCTTAAGAGCGGATAATACAAAGGTTGTTTATTTCACTAATCAGATGAAAAGGTATTTATTTGTTTATGGATTAGTGACAAGCATATTAGTATTATCAGCAACAGAGTATTTACCACTAAGTTATTATGGTTTGTTTCTAGCAGGTGTTTTTATCTATAGTTGGCTAGCAATCTATCTAGTTTGGTTAATAGTGTTTCCACTAGAAAAACTAATTGAAAATTTATTGTTAAGAAAAGTACAGCAGTTGCTTGCTGGTTCCACAATTACCTTAGTCATTAGTATTTGTGATCTGGATAGTAATAGATATTTACTAGATAATCTTTTGGCTAAAAACTATAAAGGGTATGTGAATAATGAACCGCTNGCTACTTTTAGGGAAGTTTTGAAAACAATCTTGACCAAAATAAAACCTTATGATGAGTACTGTTTGTTGGAACTAGATGCGAATTACTGTGAGGAAATAGTTAAAGTATTGGAGCAATTACCAGTAAAATATGTTGTACTAAACGTTAGNCAGATTGATAGCAAAGTTCCAAATTATCTGAATACACCTAAATACACGGTTTTTGCTAACAGTTCTCTAGTTAAACAATATCAATTTGACCAATGCGTAATTGTTAGTCATTCGTTGAATGAAGAAGCTAGTTACCAAGTAATAAAGCAATCATATGGTTTACGTGGTAGCAAATTCAGTATTTTGGCCCATAGTACTAACTATGATTTTGAGGCAAAACAGCTAGGAGAAAGTAAGCTTCTGGAGTTATTGTTTGTGATTTCGATTGCGAATACTTTGGGGATAAGCATGATGGTACTGCAAAACACCATCAGGTTTTTGCCGATAGACAAGGATTATATTGAAATAAAGAATTATCGCCAAAGAAAAATTGTTAATGATCGTAGTAAAAATCATATTACTGAGATTTGTGATGTATTAAGGAATGAAAAAAACAAAAAGGTCTTAACTACAACATGTTTGAGTGATGATTTTAGGTATTTGCTTGAGAATGAATNAGGTTTCGATATTTACATCATTGATACGAGCAGATTACCAAAAAAACTATTTACTATGGTTGATAAACAAAAATTACTAGATAGGAACATTTACCTAGTAAATGATGAAGATGAGGCTTGTCGCAAAGCCATTGAGTTGACTAATATTGATGATATCGTGGTATTTAAAAATGAGGTAATTGGTAGTAAAAGTGCACTTGTGTAGTATAATGTAAGGTGGTTAGAAAGGGGGAATAGGGATGAAAACGAGGGTAGGTTTGTTTTTTAATGGGGACATTAATAAACATGATGATAGTTTTGACTTAGCTTTTCGCCTAATGGCGGAATTGCCAAGTGAGAAAATTGATTTAGTTCCGATATATTTATCGAATGACAACATGCTTTATCATGACCTTTCTTTTAGTAANAAAGAGACCTTTAGCATCATTGAGGAATTGCTTCCCAAATTGAAGCCTGTCAGTATTGTGAAGGATGAGCAGCGGTTTTCATTGCTGATTAATTACAACAAATATTTGAGTAGAAAGATTGAAACCATTGATGTAGGTTTCGTCTGCCTTAAATCTACAGATAGTTTTCAAATAGGGTTGCAAGGTTATTTTGAACTTATTGGTCTTCCTTATACTGGAACTAGTGTTCAAGGAAGTGTTTTGGGACGTGATAAAGTATGGTATCGACAACTACTCAAAGAGAATGGTATTGAGGTTGTTGATTTTATCTGGGATTATAGTGAAAATATTATCAGCGACATAAATGAGTTTGCTAATAAGATNAAAAAACTTGGTTTNCCTTGTACAATTGACAGATCTAATGCGACAGCGATTAGTGGACAAAAAGTTCTCCATACTAAGGATGTATTGCCGGCTTTGGAGAGTGTTTTGGGCTATAAAGAGAAAGTAATTGTAGATAAAGAACTGAGTAAGTACCAAGAGTTTTCTTGTACATATTTAGGAAATAGAAACTATGAAAAAACTAGTGCTATTGCGAAATATGCAGAAGAAAAAGAAATGGACACCTCCAAAATAATTGATTATTCCATTGAACTGGATAATAGTGAAATGGAAAAACGACGATGGAATGTAGTTGAGGTTTCAAAACAACTGGCTGAGGATTTGAAGTATTTGACTATGAAGGTTTGTCGTTTATTAGGTTTGCAAGGAGTGATACGAATTACTTTTTGCGTCAGCAGTGATGAAAAAAATATTATGGTAAAAGATATTGACATATTGCCGAGCAGTTTAGCGTTTATGATGTTTGAGAAACAGGGTATTAACGTTAATGAGATTGTGAGAGTGCTGTTACAAAACGCAATTGTTCAATAACAGATTAGGAAGAAAGAGGAGATAACAATGGCAGATATTATGGAAGTTAACCAAACATTGTTAGTCGAATTAATTGATAAACATCAAGTGAAGAAAATAAGGGAATTATTTGATGACTACAATATTGTTGATTTGGCAGAAATAGTAGGTGAGTTGACACTTGCAGAGGCATTGTTTGTGTTTAAGGTATTAAGGAAAAATAAATCAGGAGAACTGTTCTCATATTTACAACTAACTAAACAGGAAAAACTAATTGAATTATTGACATCAGATGAAATCAAAGGCATTTTAGATAACTTGTATTCTGATGATATTATGGAGTTCATGGAGGAACTTCCTCCGATTTTAGTTAAAAAGATTTTAGCATCTGTTTCAAAAGAAAAAAGAGATGTCATCAATAATCTATTGTTATACAAAGAAGATTCGTGTGGTTCAATCATGAATATTGATTACGTTGAACTTGATAGCAATGCTACGATTGCCCAAGCGATGGAATCCATCAAAAAGCAGCGAAATATCGCTGAATCTATTTCCTATGGTTATGTCGTCTATATGGGGAAATTAGTAGGAATTATTTCTTTGCGCGATATCATCTTGGCACCTGAGGATGCAAAATTGAGCGATGAGATGGACACGGATTTTGTTTCAGTAATGACAAATCAGGATCAAAATGAAGCAATTGACTTAATCAAGAAATATGATTTGACTATGATTCCAGTTGTTGATGAAATGTATGAATTAGTTGGAGTCATAACGGTAGATGATGTAATCGATGCGATGGAAGAAGAAGATACTGAAGATATTCATAAGATGGCAGCGATGAGGCCGATTGAAGGTAGTTATATGGAAACAAGCCCGCTGAAAATATCTTTTTCAAGATTACCATGGTTATTAATACTGATGGTATCGGCAGCTGTTAGTGAAGTAATTATTACTAAAAATAGTAATCTTATTGTTGCTTTACCAGCATTATCATATTTTATTCCCATGCTAATGGACACAGCAGGAGATGCCGGCTCGCAATCTGCAGCTATGGTTATCAGGGGAATGGTTGTTGATGGGATTGGTTTACGGGACTTCTTTACAGTTTTTTGGAAAGAATTAAGAGTGGCGCTTATCTGTGGTTTAGCAATGTTTACCGCAAATTTTATTAGAGTTCTTTTAACAATGCCAAGTGTGGATATGCAGATTAATATCGTTTCATCTTTGACCTTATGTTTTATCATTGTTATTGCCAAGCTAATTGGAGGAATACTTCCGCTATTGGCATCATTAATAAAAATGGATCCAGCAGTTATGGCAGCTCCACTAATTGCGACTGCTTGCGATGCTGTTTCCTTGACGTTGTATTTTTTACTAGCGTCATTCGTGGTATAGGAGGTTAGATAATATGAATGAACAATTGAAAATGAACATTGATAAATTAGCCGAGTATATCGATGAAAAAAAAGTAAAAGCAATAAGAGAAATGTTTGAAGGTTCCCATGCGGTAGATAGCAGTGAGATTATTGGGGGGTTGGAGTTAAAGAATATTCTGTTTGTTCTTAAAATATTGCCAAAAGAAGTGTCGGCTGAGATATTTACATATTTGGAACAAGATAAGAAGGAAGAAATAATCAAGGCCTTTTCAGCTCCTGAAATTAAGGAAATGCTAGAAAACATCTATTCAGACGATATCATTGATTTCATTGAAGACTTGCCTGCAAACCTAGTTAAGAAGATATTACAATCAGCTACTGAAGAAACTAGAACAGAAATCAATATGTTGCTAAGTTATAAAGAGAACACTGCAGGTAGTATTATGTCCACTGATTTTGTGGAGCTGAAGATTAAGGATAGTGTTCGTCAAGCGATTAGTAAGATTAAGAAACAAGGTAAGATGGCTGAAACAATCAATACTTGTTATGTAGTAAATAGTAAAAGAGTGTTGGTGGGGACAATAGAGCTTAAGGAATTTTTGTTTGAAGATGAAAAATTGGTAATTGAAGATATTATGGAGAGCGATATTGTTTCAGTAGCAACTAGTATTGACCAAGAAGAAGTAGCAAACATTATGAAAAAGTATGATATTACTGTCATTCCAGTAGTAAATGATGAACAACGACTAATAGGAATCATTACCATTGATGATATTATTGATATCTTGCAAGAAGAGGCTACTGAAGATATTCATAAAATGGCAGCGGTTAGCCCGATTGAAGAAAGTTACTTAAAAGCTGGNGTTTTTGATTTAGTTAAAAGTAGGTTGCCTTGGTTACTTATTTCAATGATTTCGGGGGCCTTTACTGGAGCAATTATTTCGTTTTATGAAAATCAATTATTATTGATTCCCGCACTAGCAGGCTTTATTCCTATGTTAATGGGGACTGCAGGTAATGCTGGTTCTCAAGCCAGCACGATGGTAATTCGTGGTATTGTGGTTGATGGTCTACGGCCAAAAGATTTGTGGAAAGTTCTTGGTAAAGAGATGGTGGTATCCTTTATTTGTGCCCTAGTTTTGTTTGGGGTTAATTACCTCAGAATATCATTATTCCCTTCAAGTCTAATCGAATTGAATCAAGTAACCATGGTGGCCTTAACGGTCTCGTTATCACTAATAATTGCGATGACGGTAGGGAAACTGTTGGGTGGGGTTTTGCCACTAATTGTTTATATGTTTAAGTTGGATCCAGCAGCGGTTGCAGCTCCTGTTACTACTAATATTGCAGATGCCCTAAGTTTGTTTATTTATTTCCAAGTAGCAGTGCTTTTATTGAAACTGTAGTTTTGGTATAATTGAATTAATATAAATATATATAAAGGAGAAAATAATATGTCTACACCACACATTCAAGCAAAAAATGAAGAAATTGCTAAGCTAGTTTTAATGCCTGGCGACCCATTAAGGGCTAAGTTCATCGCTGAAACCTACCTAGAAAATCCAAAGTTAATCAATTCAGTTCGTAATATGTTTGGCTATACTGGAACTTATAAAGGACATCCGGTAACGGTATTTGGTAGCGGTATGGGAATGCCTAGCATTGGAATCTATTCTTATGAGTTGTTTAAGTTCTATGATGTTAATACCATAATTCGTATTGGTTCAGCTGGTGGCTACACTGCTGATGTTGACGTATATGATGTAGTATTGGCAGATAGTGCTTGGAGTGAGTCTAGTTATGCGAAAACTCAAAATGGATATGAAGATGAAACTAACTATCCAAGTAAAGAGCTAAATGACAGTTTAGTTGAGGCTGCCAAGAAGTTGAATATTCCGATGCGAGTTGCAACGATTCATTCCTCAGATGTTTTCTATCGCGAAGAAGTAGCTGAAAATAAAGCAATTGCTAAAGGTTGCGTGGCGGTCGAAATGGAGTCATTTGCACTATTCCATAATGCTAACATTTTGGGTAAGAAAGCTGCTTGCCTAGTTACTATTAGTGATTCATTTGTCAGCCAAAAAGTAACTACTCCTGAGGAAAGAGAACAAGCGTTTACCAATATGATGGAAATTGCTTTGGAGATTGCGGCAGAAGAGGGTAAATAATGAATGAGTATGTTAATAGGGTATTAGCAAAAGTAAAAGAGAAAGATCAATCACAGCCTGAATTTATTCAGGCTGTTGAAGAAGTATTAAGTAGTGTCGAAGTTATCTTTGATCATAACCCAGAGTATGAAAAAAAGGCAGTACTTGAAAGATTGATTGAACCAGAAAGAGTTATTCAATTTAGGGTACCTTGGATTGATGATGCTGGTGGTTATCATGTTAATAGGGGTTTTAGAGTACAATATAACAGTTGCCTTGGGCCGTATAAAGGTGGGTTGCGATTCCATCCTACTGTAAATCAAGGAGTATTAAAGTTCCTAGGTTTCGAGCAGACTTTTAAGAATGCCTTAACGCTATTACCAATTGGTGGTGCTAAAGGTGGCGCTGATTTTGATCCGAAAGGTAAAAGTGATAGTGAGATTATGCGCTTTTGCCAAAGTTTTATGATAGAACTATATCGCCATATTGGACCAGATGTTGATGTTCCTGCGGGTGATATGGGGGTAGGNGCTAGAGAAATCGGTTTTCTTTTTGGCCAATACAAAAGGATTGTAGGAGCTTATCACGCTGGGGTATTGACTGGNAAAGGACTTGGTTATGGTGGNTCANTAATAAGAAAAGAAGCTACAGGCTATGGCTTGGTTTACTTTGTTGAAGAAATGCTAAAGGCTAGTAATATTAGCGGTGATCAAAGAGTGCTTGTTTCTGGCAGTGGCAACGTCGCAATTTATGCGGCTGAAAAAGCCCTGCAAAATGGCTGGAAGGTTATAGCAATGAGTGATTCTAAAGGTTATGTAGTTGACGATAACATAGACTTAACCGTGATTAAGCGCATTAAGGAAGTTGAACATGGTAGTTTGTCTGTTTATCCAAAATATGCAAGACATGGTGAATACCATGAGGGAAGTGTATATAATGCTAACCTAGCATATGATATTGCATTACCTTGTGGTACCCAAAATGAGATCAACAAAGAAATGGCACTAAAGCTAGTTAATTGCGGTTGTAAGTTAGTTGCTGAGGGTGCTAATATGCCAAGTACCAAAGAGGCAATTGATGTCTATAAAGAAAACAACATTCTTTATGGCCCAGGGAAAGCAGCCAATGCTGGTGGGGTGGCAACAAGCGCTTTGGAAATGACACAAAACAGCATGCGCCTAGCTTGGTCAAGTGAAGAAGTAGATGAGAAGTTAAAAGAAATCATGAAAGCCATTCACACTCAATGTGTCAAGGCATGCAATAAGTATAATCTTAAGACAACGGACTATATGGCTGGAGCTAATATTGCCGGTATGGAGAGAGTTATTGAAGCTATGCTAGCTCAAGGTGATTACTAAAACAGATTAATCGTAGGCTATTTTGCCTGCGATTTTTACATGCAGCAAGTAAAAACACAAACCCATCAATACTATAGCAATAATTGAAAAAGTATTAGGGGGGTGTTATTATTAGGATGCTATTGATATTAAAAGGGTAATATTTTGTGGTATTACGCTTAAGGAGGATGAAATGAAATTTATATTTGATATTATTATGTTTCCCTTTAAACTTGTTTTTGGTCTAGTGAAGTTTATTTTGACTGTGACCGGGAAGGTAATCGGAATCGTTTTTGGATTAGTGCTAATGATTGTTGGAATCGCACTTACAATGACGATTGTAGGGGCGGCATTTGGAATTCCATTGGCGATTTTTGGTTTGTTTGTATTGATTGGAGCACTGTTCTAGACTAAAGATATTTTTAGTTATGAATGAAAAATAATTGCTCGAATAATTGTTATTTGTTGTATACTATAATTATCTACAAAGGAGGAAAACCATGTTAGATTTTATATTAGGTTATGGTGGAGTTATTGTTGCCGTTTTAGTGGTAATATTACTTATTTTCATTATTGTAAGCGGTTATGTTAAAGCACCACCAGACAAAGTTTATGTTATTTCGGGGTGGCGTAAAAGTGCTAAGTTTATTATTGGTAGAGCAAGTATAAAGATTCCTTTTCTAGAAAGAAAAGATGAGCTTGAATTAAGTTTAGTTCAAGTAGATATCAAGACAGAATCACCAGTGCCAACTAAAGAATTCATTAATATTAAGGTTGATGGAGTTGCCAATGTTAAGGTAAGTTCAGATGAAGCATCTATTAGTAAAGCAGCTGAGAACTTTCTGAATAAGGATAAAGTTTATATTGCCTCTATTGCTCAACAAGTACTTGAAGGAAACATGCGTGAAATTATCGGTCAGATGGAACTTACTGAATTAGTTCATAACCGTGATATTTTTGCTCAAAAGGTTCAAGAGAGTACCACGCAGGAATTGTCTAATATGGGTTTGAGTGTTGTTAACTTAACTATTCAAAATTTCGTTGATGACAATAATGTTATTGAGAACTTAGGTATTGATAATGTAGCTAAGATTCAAAAGGATGCCGCTATTGCTAAAGCTAATTCNGAAAGAGATATTAAGATTGCTCAATCCAAAGCTAATTCTGAAGCGAACAATGCGGAAGTTACATCGCAAACAGAGATTGCGATTTCTCAAAATGATTTAGCTATTAAGCGTGCTACCTTGAAAGCGGATGCAGATACTGAGCGTGCTAGATCTGATGCTTCCTATTCTATTGCAGAACAAATCGCGCGTAAGCAAATTGAAATCGAAACAGTTAATGCTGAAATAGCAAAAACTGAGCGCGAGGCTGAAAGAAAGCAAAAAGAAATCGAAGTTAAAGAGAATGCTTTACGTGCTGAAATCGAAAAAGTTGCAGATGCTGAACGTTATCGTTTACAACAACAAGCAGATGCTGATTTGTATCGTAGAGAGAAAGAAGCAGAAGCTGAAAAAATCCGTGCCCAAGCTATACGTGAAGTTGGTATGGCTGAAATCGAGATTCTTGAAAAGAAGGCAGAAGCACTTAACTTGTATAACCAATCAGCATTGTCTCAAATGTTAATTGAAAAGTTACCTGAGATTGTTAGGGGTGTAGCAGAGCCATTGAGTAAGACTGAGAAAATTATTATGTTTGGTGAAGGTAATTCACAGAAGTTGGTTGATGATACCTTAAAATCTTCTTTTAGTATCATTGAAGGATTAAAAGAAGGTACAGGTGTTGACTTGGCAGCTATTTTGAATAATTTTGCAGGTACGAAGATGGCGTTGGATGTTAAGGAAAAAGAAAAAGAAACTACTAGTGGAGAAAAAGCTCCGAGAAGAAATAAAGTTTAACGTTTAAAGGGCGCTATGTCGTCCTTTTTTCATTTACAAACCTAACGCAATGGTGCTATATTTATACATGTGAGGTACTATTATGAGTAAAGTCAATCACAACCTAAATGGTGGAAGTGGGTATTACTATTATTGATAAGGGCTTAGCATATTTGATGTTAGCCCATTTATTGTTGTTCGAGGCTGATATCTGAAAGATAATTATTTTATCAAACAGGTAGTTGCCTGTTTGTTTTTATTAGGAGGGCAGATATGGAAATAAAAGTTGAATTAGGCCAAAGGAGCTATCCTGTGGTTATTGAAAGAGGTGTACTATATAGGGTAGGTAGTTATGTAGACCTAAACCGAAAAGTGATGATTATTACTGATGCTGGCGTACCAAATGAGTATGTTGAGATTATTGAGCAGCAATGTCAAAACGCAGAAGTCCATGCTTTTCCAAAGGGAGAGAAATCCAAGAATATTGTGGAATATGAGAAGTGTTTACGCCATTTGCTTGATTGTGGGTTTGGACGCCAAGATTTAATTATTGCTTTAGGTGGAGGGGTAGTAGGTGATTTAGCCGGTTTTGTAGCAAGCAGTTACATGCGTGGGATTGCCTATGTTAGTATCCCAACCACCACACTTTCACAAATAGATAGTAGTATTGGGGGGAAAGTTGCAATTGATTTAAATGGAGTTAAAAACTGCGTTGGGGCCTTTTATCAACCCCAAGCGGTTATCATTGATCCCGATACATTAAGTACGTTGGATATAAGACATTTCTATAATGGATTAGTTGAAGCCTTGAAGATGGGGATTGTTGCTAATAAAGAGCTGGTTGCGTTGTTGGAAAAAGATGATGTGTCAGCTAATATCGAAGAAATAATATATGAAAGTTTAATGGTTAAGAAAAAAATCGTAGAGGTAGATGAATTCGAGACTGAGTATAGAAAGATTTTGAATTTTGGACATACGATTGGACATGCGGTTGAAAGTAGTTATGAATTGAATAAACTACTTCATGGAGAAGCGGTAGCAATTGGGATGCTTAGAATACTGGATAATAAGGAATTAGAAGAACGATTGTTAGCAATCTGTCAGAAATGGAAGTTACCTACTGATGTTGATTACGACAAAGAAGTTGTTTACAAATACATGTTGAATGATAAAAAAGGTAAAGGTGAATATGTGACCATAGTTCAGGTAAATACTATTGGAGAAGCATGTTTGCTAGATATTACTTTTGAAGAGTTGAAAAGAAAATTGTAGGAGGTGCCATGAAAAATACCCTAGGCAACCAGCTGACCATTACGCTTTTTGGTGAATCCCATGGCGAAATGATTGGCTGTGTGATGGATGGATTACCAGCTGGTTTAGAAATTGATGAAGTGTTTATTGAAGAGCAAATGTCGAAACGTAAAGCTATTGGCAGTATCTCGACCTCTCGTAATGAAGAGGATGTAGTAAATATCGTTAGCGGTGTCTATGATGGTAAAACCACTGGTACTCCCTTGACAATAATTATTGCAAATGAGAAACAACGAAGTGACGACTATGAAAAAATAAGTGGAATTGCAAGGCCGTCGCATGCAGACTATGTAGCGGAGGTAAAATACAGTGGATATCAGGATTATCGAGGAGGAGGGCACTTTTCTGGTAGGCTCACAGCGCCGATAGTGGCTGCGGGTAGTATCGCACTTAAGATGTTAAGCAGTAAACAAATCGAAATAGGCACTCACCTAAGTGAGATTTATGGAATAAAGGATGATAACTTCAATGGTGATGTCGTCGAGTTATGTAAACTTAATGATAAGTATTTTGCCGTCTTCAATGATGAAATTGGTAGGCAAATGGTTCGAGTGATAGAAGAAGCAAAAAGTGAAGGCGATTCAGTTGGTGGTGTTTTAGAAACCATTGTAATTGGTTTAGAGGCTGGAATTGGCGAACCAATCTTTGATTCTTTGGAAGGGTTGATAGCTCATGGTCTACTAAGTATTGGAGGGGTAAAGGGTGTCGAGTTTGGTAGTGGTTTTGGATTGGCTAAAATGCGCGGCTCCAAAGCTAATGATAGTTGGGTTATGGAAAATGATATGATGAAAACCACTAGTAATCATAGTGGTGGCATTAATGGTGGAATTTCTAATGGAATGCCACTAGTAATTAAGACTGTAGTCAAACCCACCTCCTCTATCAGCAAACCTCAAAGCACTGTGAACTTTAAAACCAATGAAACTGTGCAAATTGAAATAAGTGGTAGACATGACCCAGCAATTATCCATCGTGCTAGAGTGGTACAAGATAGTATCATCGCCCTAGTTCTTGTGGATGTTATTACTGCTAGAAAAGGGATTGAGTGGTGGAATAAGTGAAAAGGGGACTAATAGGCAAAAAACTATCTCACAGTTATTCAGTTGATATTCATACCCATTTGAGTGGTAAACTATATGAACTTAAGGAATTATCTAGTGTTGAGCTTGAGGAATTCATGATTGCTAAAGATTTTTCAGCAATTAATGTAACAGTTCCTTATAAACAAACTGTTATTCCATATCTATCAGAAATAGATGGGATGGCAAAGAGGATTAATGCCGTAAATACCATTGTAAATAGAAATGGGAAATTGTATGGCTATAACACTGATATCTATGGTTTCAAGTTTACCCTTGAGCACTACAAAGTTAAGTTGGATGGTAGAAAAGTTATCGTTTTAGGAAATGGTGGAGCTGCCCAAGCAATAAAGGCAGTATTGGAAGGTTATCCACTTAGAGAGTTAGTAACAGTAAAACCACATGCTTATGAAGGCTGTGTTGACTATGATGAGTGTTATCTCAAACACACTGATGCTGAAATTGTTATTAATACTTCACCTGTTGGTATGTACCCGAATGTCAACGCTTGTCCACTTGTTTTGGATTCATTTTATCAACTTGAGAGCGTTATTGATATTGTCTATAATCCCTTGAAGACTAAACTACTTGTAGCTGCTGAGAAGCTAAATGTTCAAGCTATCAGTGGGCTGTTAATGCTAGTTGCACAAGCAAAAAAGGCAATTGAGATTTTTGACGATGTTACTATAACCGATAAGGAAGTAGTGGACTATATGGACAGTTTGGTAAAGCAAAAGCGAAACATTGTTCTGATTGGCATGCCTGGATGTGGCAAATCACTGGTTTTGAGGTATCTTAATGATTATAATGGTTATGTTACAGTTGATATTGATGAAGAAATCGTTAGAAAAACCGGAAAATCAATTACTCAATTGTTTGACGAAGTAAATGAAGAAGGTTTCAGACAATTGGAGACGAGGTGTATCGAAGAAGTTTCAAAAAAGAAACACCAGATTATCGCCTGTGGTGGTGGTGCAGTTACACGAAGTGAGAACATGGATTTGCTTAGACAAAATGGTTATGTTGTGTTTATTGATCGGGATCCTGAGTTATTACCAATTGCTAAAGGCAGACCACTGAGTAAAAACCGGAAAACAATAATGAAACTTTATCATGAAAGAATAACTTTGTATGAAAAGTATAGTGATGTTACAGTTGTGAATAATAGTGGCATTGATGAAATGATAGCAATTATTGAGAAAATTATAGAATAGAGGAAAACATATGATTATTACATTGAAAAGAAATATACCTGTAGTTGAAAAAGATAAGTTAATTGCCTCATTTGAAAATGAGGGTTTAGCTTTGATGGTCAGTGAGGGTGTTAACTATACAATATTAGGTTTGATTGGGGATACTACCAAAATTGATGAGAAAAGAATTCAGGCTAATCCTTGGGTGGATTCAGTTCAAAGAATAGCTGCCAAGTATAAACTAGCCAATAGAATGTTTCATCCCAAGGATACTATTGTTAACGTAAATGGCATTAAGGTTGGAGGCAGTAATCCGATTGTTGTTATTGGAGGCCCATGTGCTGTTGAAGGAAAAAACATGATAATTGATATCTCCAAGAAAGTTAAATCTGCTGGAGCCATAATGTTAAGAGGGGGAGCTTTCAAACCTCGTACTTCACCATATGCGTTCCAAGGTTTAGGCATGGAAGGAATAGAATACATGAATGTAGCAAAAGATAAAACTGGCTTAGCGATTGTATCAGAACTAATGAGCATTGAACACTTATCGGAGTTTGTTGAAAAGGTTGACTTGGTGCAGATAGGTGCTAGAAATATGCAGAATTTTGAGTTACTAAAAGCTGTGGGTAAAATAAATAAGCCAGTACTTTTGAAAAGAGGACTAGCGAATACCATTGAAGAATGGATTATGTCAGCGGAGTATATCATGGCTAATGGTAATCCTAACGTTATTTTATGCGAGCGCGGTATTCGTACTTTTGAACCGTATACTAGAAACACTTTAGATGTAAGTGTCATTCCAATCATTAAGGAGAAGACCCACTTACCAATTATTGTTGACCCATCGCATGCTACTGGCGATTGGAAACTAGTAGAGGCAATGTCATTGGCTGCGATTGCGGCTGGAGTTGATGGCTTAATTATAGAAGTGCATGAAAATCCTGAGTGTGCATGGTCAGATGGCTCGCAATCATTGAAACCAGAAAAATTCAGAGCATTGATGAAAAAAGGGAAACTAGTTGCCAAAGCAATTGGTAGAGAGATGTAATGGATGTAAAAATTTTTCCTAGTAAAATAACCAAAAGAGAAGTGCAAGTACCCTCTAGCAAATCGCTAGCTCATCGTGGGATTATTTGTGCTGCTTTAGCTAAGGGGAAATCAATTATTAGGGGAGTGGATATGTCAATAGATATTCAAACTACTATTGACTGTGTCTTAAAGTTTGGGGCAAAAGTGGAAGTTGTGGGAAAAGATATTATTGTCGAAGGGGTAGAAACTATCGACTACAATGGTGAAGATGTTTGGTGTAATGAATCTGGCTCCACCTTAAGGTTTATGATTCCGATTTTTTCTTTGTCAAACAAGAAAGTTAGTTTCAAAGGAAGCAGTCGCTTGCTACAAAGACCACAGGAAGTCTATAAGCAGTTATTTGAAGAACAGGGAAATAGTTTTACTCAAGACGATGAAGTGATAATCACTAATGGAGCAATTAAGGCTGGAGAAATTGTGATTGATGGCAATATTTCCTCGCAATTCATTTCGGGATTACTATTTGCTTTACCGTTACTTAATGGGGATTCCATTATTAGAATCAACCCTCCATTTGCTTCAAGGCCTTATGTTGATTTGACGATTGATATGCTAAGAAAATTCAGTGTGTGCATTGAATGGAAAGATGAATTCACTTTGTTTATTAAGGGAAACCAACTATACAAATGTAAAGAAGAAGTAATTGAAGCAGATTATTCTCAGTTAGCATTTTATGGAGGACTAGGAGCTTTGCAAGGTCCATTGACATGTGTGGGTGTCAATAAAGATAGTCTACAAGGAGATAAAGTGCTTATAGATATTTTGGGCAATATGGGCGTTGAAGTTTTTTGGCATGATAATTGCATTACATTCGATAAGGGGGTTTTGAAGGCTAGCAGTATTGATTTAGAGAATTGCCCCGATTTAGGGCCGATGTTATTTGCTTTAGCAGCATTCATTCCCCAAGAAACTCACTTCACCAATGTATGTCGCTTAAGAATGAAAGAAAGTGATCGTGTTGATGATATGTTGAAAGAATTGGATAAACTAGGTATCATAACAAAGTCAAACGAAAATGAGGCCTGGATAATTGGAAGGAAGTTTGATTCGGTCACTACTTTCGATGGCCATAATGACCATCGTATTGTTATGGCATTAGCAATAATTGCTACTTGCTTGAAGAAACCAGTTATTATTACCGGAGCACAAGCAGTCGAAAAGTCATACCCTAGTTTTTTCGCTGATCTAAAAGAGTTAGGAATAAAGGTGGAGGTATTATAATGAAAATTACAGTAATCAATGGACCAAATATTAACTTTATAGGTGTGCGGGAAAAAGAAATTTACGGTAGTAAGTGTTTTGAAGAGATAGTGGCCGATATTACACAATATGGAGTGAAAAATGGCATCGATGTTGAGGTTAAGCAATCTAATCATGAGGGTGTGTTAATTGATTGGGTTCAGGAAGCTTACTACAACAAGGTTGATGGAATTATTATTAATGCTGGTGGTTATACCCATACCTCAATCGCGCTTATGGATGCGCTAAAAGCCATTGCTCCTATCCCGGTAATTGAAGTTCACTTAAGTGATATCAGTAAAAGGGAAGCATTTAGGCAACACTCATATGTCAGTTTAGCCAGCACTAAGCAAATTTGTGGTTTTGGGGCCGAGGGTTATTTGATGGCAATAGATGAGATAATAAAATGCGCCCGTGAGCAGGCATAAGGAATATGAAAGGTTTGTATTCCTTTTTTGTTACTTGTATCGTTTTAGTGCTAGAATATTAATGAAAGGATGGTAGTAAGATGAAAATAGGAATTCTGGGTTCAGGTATGATTGTTCCCAATCATGCTGAAACAGTTATGGCGCTCGATGGTTTGCAAGATATTGCAATATGTTGCGTGCCAGCTGAAATCGAAAGAGCTACTGAGATAGCAACTAATTACAATATTGAGTATATTTACACCGACTATGATGAAATGTTAGGAAATGCCGAAATCGATGCGATTTATATTGCAGTGCCAAATCACTTGCATTATGAGATGAGTTTGCGAGCAATAAGAGCTAGTAAATTTGTTATTTGTGAAAAACCTTTTACATCGACAACGAAAGAAGCAAAACATTTGTTTGAAGAAGCAAAAAATCATCAAGTAATGATATGGGAAGCGATTACTACTATCTACATACCTAATTTTATTGACATGAAAAATAACCTTCCTAAATTAGGTGCTATTAAAATAGTGACCTGCAATTATTCTCAATACTCTAGCCGCTATGATAAATTCAAAGAAGGAATCGTACTAAATGCTTTTGACCCAAAATGCTCTGGTGGAGCTCTGGCAGATATTAATATCTATAATTTGCACTTTGTGATAGGCTTATTTGGCACGCCAAGTGATGTCAAGTATTTCGCTAATATTGAAAGAGGAATTGATACCTCTGGCTTAGTGGTACTGCAATATCCTACGTTTCAAGCAGTTTGTATTGGAGCCAAAGATTGTGGAGCACAGGGTGGAGTAAATGTACAGGGTAGTGAGGGTTACTACCATTCAACAATTCCAGCGTATACTTGTGAGTCTTATCAAATGAAACTGAATAAAGAAGAAGTGCTAGAGATTAACAAGAATGATTCTAAAATGAGAATGAAGTATGAATTGTTGGCTTTTGAAAAAATGTTTAGTGAACTAGATTTTGACTGGTACAACGAGGTTAGCAAACATAGTTTGGCAGTAGTGGAAACAGCTGAAAAAGCTCGCCTCAGCGCAGGTTTTAAGTTTGAAGCTGATTTATGATTTTCCATTTAGTCGCTATGTGAAAAAAACCGCTTAGTTAAGTAGTGAAAACCACCGTATAAATTTACGGTGGTTTATTTTGGATATTCAATTGACTAATCTTTCTCCATAGATAGTTTCAAGTTAGTAATAGTTTTTCTTTCCCTTAATAAGAAGAAAGCAGCTATAATAGCAGCAACTAAATCAGCAATTGGAGCAGCGAATAAAGCCCCATCAATACCTAAATACAATGGTAGTACAAGTACTAAAGGAATAAAGAAGATTACTTGCCTTGTTAGTGATGTGAACATTCCTATTTTAGGCTTACCTATTGAAGTGAAGAAATTGGCAGTTACTGGTTGAATGCCATTAATAAACATCATGAAAAACTGAATTCTGAAAATACGGAGCCCGAATTGCATATATAGGGGATCTCTTTCGCCGAAAACAGAAATAATCTGAGTTGGAAACGATTGGATAACAATAAAAGATATAATGGAGACGATTGTGGTTGCGGTTATCCCAATCCGTAGCGTTTGTAAAACTCTATCGTAGTTTTTAGCACCGTAGTTATATCCATGAATTGGCTGGCAACCTTGAGCGATACCAATACTAATACTAAAAAACAAAATACCAACTTTAGAAAGGGCACCAACAGCTGCCAATGGAATTACACTGCCATAGATTGATAGACCACCATAATGTTTAAAAGCGTTATTTAATAATATTTGCACAGCTACCATTGCGACTTGATTAGCAAATGAGGCCGCACCTAATGAGCATATTGTTAGTGCAATAGGCTTGCTGATTTTTAGTGATTCTTTTGTTAGTTTGACAGTGTGAAACTTTTTCAAGAAATAGTAGGCCCCTACACAACTTGAAAGAACCTGTCCTAGCGTAGTTGCTAGAGCTATTCCCTCAATTCCCATATGGAAGATAAATAGGAATATAGGGTCAAAAATTAGGTTGAAAATGGCACCAGATAGCATACACCACATAGCATAAGTGGGGTTTCCATCAGCTCTAATAAAATGTCCAGAGCCAATAGTGAAAATCATGAATGGTATACCGACACAAATAATAGCAGTATAAGGTACTGCATAAGGCATAACATCAGCGGTAGCACCACAAACAAATAATAACTGCTGTAAAAAAAGCAATGAAATTATTGCAAGAGCAACTCCAGAGATAACAAGCAAACTAAGGGCATTACCAGCACAAAGTTGAGCTCTATCCTCTTGCTTTCTACCTAAACTTAAACTAAAGTATGAAGCACCACCAATACTAATGAGTAAAGCTACTGCTGTACAAACGGTATTTAGTGGAAAGGCAACACTGGTTGCGGCAATCCCAACGGCTCCTAAATCCCAGCCGATAAAAATTTGGTCAACCATGTTGTAGATAGCATTTACTATCAAACTAATGATTGCTGGTATCGAAAACTTCAAGATTAATTTTGAAATGGGTTCAGTACCCAATGTATTTGTTGTCATATTATTTTCCCCCAAACTATTACATCTTTTCTATTCTACCACTATAAAATATTTTAATGAAGTTAAAGAACCTTAAAATACGTATAAATTGGAATTTTACTTTTGAGTTTGGCTTCATTGTGGTATAATTTTCAAGAAATCGAGGTCACTATGGGAGTACTTAAGAAACTGTTTTGGTTTTTCAAAAAAGAGAAATGGTCGTACATAATTGGTATATTATCACTATTGCTAATAGCGGTGCTAAATTTATTACCAGTGAAAATTATCGGAAGGCTGACCGACTACATTGATACTCATACTTTAACAGCTGAGTTGTTGTTTTTTTACGTGGTAAGTTTGTTGGTTCTAGCATTAGCTATTTATGGTCTTAGGTATCTTTGGCGGATATGTATTTTTGGAGTTTCAATGAAACTAGAAAAGAAACTAAGAAATGATTTGTTTTCACATTTTACGAAAATGTCGGCGGCTTTTTATCACAATAATAGAGTAGGAGACTTAATGGCACATGCGACTAATGATGTTAAGTCTGTTCAAAGGTTAGCAGGCGGAGGGGTGTTGCAAGCGGTTGATGCAATAATGACTGGTGTGAGTGTGCTTTGCGCTATGGCCTTCACTATTAGCCTTAAGCTGACTTTGGTAGCAATCATACCATTGCCATTGATTATCTTTGGTTCGCAGTTTTTGGGTAAAAAATTACATTCAACCTTCTTCAAAGCTCAAGAGGCTTTTTCTGATATGAATAACAGAGTTCACGAGACAGTTGCGGGTATCAAAGTGACAAAGTCTTTTGGTCAGGAAGAGCAGGAAATAGAAAAATTCATCAATGATACCGAAGATGTTAAGCAGAAAAACATGGTAGTGGCTAAGTATGATTCCTTTTTTGATCCGCTAATTACCATGGTAATTACCTTGAGTTTTGTGTTGGTATTTGTATATGGTTTAAAGCTTATGCAAAATAACGAAATAAGCACTGGTGATATGGTTTCTTTTATTTCCTATATTTATTCTTTGATTTGGCCAATGATGGCTTTTGGTTTCTTCTATAACAATATAGAAAGAGGTAGTGTGGCTTATGAAAGAATTGAGAAGTTATTGAGCGTAAATGAAGATATTATTAATCATGAAAATGCAATAACTGAGCTTCCTAAGGGGAAATTAGTTGTAAATATTAAGAGTTTTTGTTATCCAGATAGTCCGCAAACAAAGGTGTTGGATAAGTTTAAGTTTTCACTAAATAGCGGTGAAACATTGGGGTTAGTGGGAAAAACTGGTTCTGGTAAATCAACGCTGATTAAGCTGTTGTTAAGAGAATATGATAATTATGTAGGGAAAATAAAGTACGGGGAATACCAGTTAGTGGAATACGATCTTTTATATTTACGTAAAGCTATTGGATATGTTCCTCAAGAACAGTTCCTGTTTTCTATGAGTATTCTAGATAATATTAAATTTGGAAAACCAGAAGCAACTTTTGAAGAAGTAGAAAAAGTAGCGAAGATAGCTGCTATTCACGATGATATCATGGAGTTTAGCGATAAATATGAAACGATGGTAGGGGAAAGAGGTGTTTCGTTATCAGGTGGGCAACGTCAACGTCTAGCAATTGCTAGAGCGCTATTACTTGATCCTGAATTACTAATACTAGATGATTCACTGTCTGCAGTTGATGCTAAAACGGAAGAAGCAATTCTTAATTCTCTAAAGAATAATCGCCAAAATAAGACAACAATTATTTCTGCTCATCGTTTGAGTGCTTTAGCACATGCGCAACTAATTCTTGTTGTGGAAGGTGGCTGTATTATTGAGCAGGGCACTCATCAAAGTTTGATGGAAAACGAAGGTTGGTATGCTATGGTATATCATCAACAAGAACTTAGTAAGGAGGCAAGCTAATGGAAAAGTATGAGAAAATTACTGGCAGAAAACAGCTTGCGTTGATCAAAAGGTTGCTTGGGTATACTAAAACTCATACCAAGATGATTTTTGTTGCTATTCTTTTGGTATTGGCAGGCACTTGTTTGGATGTTTATTCACCACTCATTTCGAAAACAATCCTTGATAAGTATATCAGAGTTAGTAATTTCGATTTTAATGGCGTGTTTAAACTTACACTGCTACTTCTGTTAGTGAGTCTATTATTATCAATGTGTAGATTTATGTACAATTATTTGTTTAAAGAGATTGGCAATAGAATTGTGAAAACGATTAGGGTGGACTTGTATCGCAAATTGCAACGAATGGGAATGCGTTACTTTGACCAAACACCAGTTGGCAGTATCGTTTCAAGAGTCACAAATGATACTGAAGCAATTTTAGAAATGCTGGTTAGCGTATTAGCAACATTGATTTCCAGTATTATTACGATTGTTGGAGTCATTATTGCGATGTATAGTTTAAGTCCTTTTTTGACCTTAATATGTTTGATGTTTGTGCCAGTGGAATTGTTTTTAGTATATCTGTATCAAAAATTGAGCACAAAATTCTATCAAGCGGCTCGCGAAAAACTAAGCCAACTGAATACCAAATTGTCTGAAAGCATTTTGGGAATGAACATTATTCAAGAGTTTAATCAGCAAAAACGTTTAGTTTCAGAATTTGAACAAACAAATGAAGAGTACTTTCAGGCAAGTTTTAGGGTTTTGAAATTAGATGGTTTATTGTTGATGCCGGCGGTTGATTTGATTAATTCTCTGTGTTTAATTTTGTTGTTTGCGTTTGTGGGGGTTGATTCGTTATCAGGCGTAGTGACAGCAGGTTTAATCGTTGCGTTTATTGAGTATGTATATAAATTCACTTCTCCAATACTAAGTATCATGGATCGTCTAGCAATCTACCAACAAGCGTTAGTGGCATGCCAAAGAATATTTGCCATAATGGACAATGAAGAAGAAGCTCCTAAACAAAATGCAGGAGCTAAAGCTGTTATCAAAGATGCTAAAATTGAGTTTAAAAATGTTTCATTCTCTTATGATGGCGAAAACGAAGTACTTAAGAATATCTCATTTGTGGTTAACCCTGGGGAAACAGTTGCTTTAGTAGGGCATACTGGCTCTGGTAAGAGTTCTATTATTAACGTCGTGATGCGTTTTTATGAGTTCACAAAGGGTGAGATTCTTATTGATGATATTCCAATCAGAGACTATTCATATGAGGAATTGCGTTCCAAGACTGGCTTAGTATTGCAGGACCCTTTCATCTATTATGGAACTATTAATGAAAACGTTCGCTTGGGTAATGAGAAGTTTAGTGATGAAGAAGTCATACAGGCATGTGAATTTGTACAGGCTGATACTTTTATCAAAAACTTAAATGAAACCTATAATCATAAGGTAATTGAAAGAGGAGCAGCTTTTTCTACTGGTCAAAGGCAACTGTTGGCTTTTGCTAGAACGATACTAACTAATCCCAAAATATTAATTCTTGATGAAGCTACTGCTAATATTGATAGTGAGACTGAAAAACTAATTCAAGAGGGTTTGGAAAGAATGCGTAAAGGTAGAACAACAGTTGCAATTGCGCATCGTCTTTCTACGATTAAAGATGCTAACCAGATTATCGTACTTGATAAAGGGAGAATTATTGAGCGGGGTAACCATGAGCAGTTAATTGAGCTTGGCGGTGTCTATAATGCCATGTATCAGTTGCAACAAAGTGGAATGGAGATTGAGTAAGGGGGGGCCTATTATGAAACAAATTGGAACAAAACGATATTGGGGTGTTTTAGTAGTTGAGGACGTTTTTGTGTTTACTGGTAAAGGCTGTGTCGTAGTGGGAAATACAAGCGCAGGTCAATTCGTGTTAGGGCAAAAAGTGGAAGTGAGACGTAATGATCAAGAAATTGCTACTACAGTTATTGATGGTTTGGAAACCTTTAACCAGACACTAACTACTGCTAGTAAAGGACAAAATATTGGTATGTTGTTAAGAGACATCAAAAAAGGTGATATTCAAGTTAATGATGTAGTTTATGGTTTGATTGAGTAATAGAATTAGAAAAAACACCTTGTCAAAAGGTGTTTTTGTATCGAAAACTATAGTTTAGTATCATCAATGCTATCTAACCAAACTGAAATTGTTTTGGTGATTGAACTAACACAACCATCTTCAAAAGGAACAATCAGGTGTGCTTCTTTAACTAACTCAGTAAATGTTTTAGTACCACCCAATTTGCAAAGGTGTAGGTAATCTTTCCAAGCAGTTTCATCTTTTTCATGAATTCGCTTAAAGAATTGCAAAGCGCATACTTGGGCAAGAGTATAGTCGATATAGTAAAATGGGGCTTCGAAAATGTGACTCTGTTGGAACCACCAACCACCTTTTTCAAGCAAACTGGAACCTTCATAGTTTTTATGAGGTAGGTATTGCTTCTCAAGTTTACGCCAAGTTTCTTTTCTTTGCGCTGGGCTCATATCTGGTTGATGATAAACTTCATGCTGGAAATGGTCAACTAATACTCCATAAGGTAGGAAGGTGATAGTTCCAACTACATGTGAGAAGCGGTATTTGTCAGCCATATCTTTAAAGAATAATTCCATCCAAGGATGGGCAAAGAATTCCATGCTCATAGAATGGATTTCACAACTCTCCATAGTAGGGGAATTCAACTCGGGTATTTTTATCCAGCGTGATTGATAACATTGAAAAGCATGGCCAGCTTCATGGGTCAAAACATCGATGTCACCGCTTGTCCCATTGAAGTTTGAAAAAATGAATGGTGAATCATAAGCATCAATATAAGTGCAATAACCTCCAGCCTCTTTGCCTTTTCTAGCAACTAGGTCTAATAAGTCGCGTTCAATCATGAAATCGATGAACTCAGCTGTTTCGCTTGAAAGTTCATGATACATCTTTTGGCCATTACTAACAATTTCTTCATAACTTCCTTGAGGGGTAGCGTTTCCATCAACAAACTCGACTTTCTCGTCATAGTAACGAAGAGTTTCGTAACCAAGGCGTTTTAGTTGCCTTTGGTATAAACTATTTGCAATAGGTACTATATCGCTCAATATTTGTTGGCGATAATTTGCCACCATCTTTTCATCATAATCTAGGCGGTACATCCGATAATAACCCAAAGGAACATAGTTTTCATAGCCCATTTTTTTAGCCATTTTATCTCTAACTTTGACTAGCTTGTCATAGATCTCATCGAATTCTGATTCATGCTGTTCGAAAAAACTAATTCTTGCATCATAAGCACGATGGCGATATTCTCTATCAGCACTGGTAGTCAATGCATTTAGTTGGGGCAAGTTGTATATTTCTCCTTCAAACTCAATTTGCGCTGAAGCAATTAGCCTAGCATGTTCGCTGGTGAGTTTGTTTTCTTCTTGTAATTCCGGTATTATCTTGGAATCAAAGGATTTCATCGCACATTCCAATTGCATAAAGAATACCTCTGGTATTTCTTTTTTTAGTTGCTCCAACCATTTTGATTGCATAATCGTTTGATAAAAACCGTCAGTTATTTCTTCATATAGAGGACGCTGTAAATCCCAGTATTCTTTTTCTTGAACATAGAAGGAATCTTCGGTGTTCAAACTAAAACGTACCTCAGCAAGCGTCATCATTGTTGAAATGTTACGTCGCTCGTCAACTATTTCGTTGAATACTTTTAGTTGCGTTTCTACGCTATCTGCTTCAGCAAATTCAAGCAATTTTGTTTCGCAATCAGTTTTGAAATTTTCATAATCAGGACGAATATATTCGTAATCTTTGAATTTCATGTTTGTCTCCTTTAGTCACTTATTGTAGCAGCCAATATTTCGCCACAAATAACTTCGTGATAATCACCAGCAGGGTACTGAGTTTCAACAACCGCATCATTGCCACTGCACATTGGTTGGCGATAGATAATTCTACACTCGATATTTACCTCGCACTCTTGAATTGAAGGGCTTAATACTACAGTTGAAGGTTCTAAGTTAATATTTGCTGCTTCAAATTTGTTAGTATCTCTTCCAGACTTAGTTCCGAAGATTCTGATTGCATCATCTAAGTCATTAGTCAATGGGATATTAATGGTGAAATCTTCAGCATCCTTGATTATTTCATAAGTATAGCGTTGCGGGCGTACATAGATTGTTACAATATTCTTGTTCCAAACATAGCCAATTGTACTCCAAGCAATAGTCATGGAATTAGTTTTATTTCCATTAGTCGTAGTTAAAAAAATGCCGCTGCGTATTTTCTGATTAAAATACCTTACTGTTTCTTCTATTGGTAGATTCCTTTTCATTTGCTACCTCCCCTAATAGTTATAAAAAGTTCTTTATTACTGTGATTACTGTATCAATATCTTCTTTGGTAATTCCATAGTGGGTTACAAAACGGTAGCCATCACTAGTATAACCACCAGACTTAATGCCATTTTCTAGTAGATGACTGTCAAAAGCACTGTGATCAAAGTCGGGCTTAACAATATCGAAAAACACCATGTTTATTTGTACGCTTTCCAAACTGATTTTAATGTTCTCCAACTTTGATAATTCCAAAGCAAGATACTGTGCGTTTTGGTGGTCTTCTGCTAGTCGCTCAGTCATATCATTAATCGCAATAATTCCGCATGCTGCAAGATATCCGGCTTGTCTTAAGCCGCCGCCTATCATTTTGCGATTACGCTTAACGGTCTTAATAAAACTCATATTTCCCGTTAGAATAGAGCCAACTGGAGCACACAGCCCTTTTGATAAACAAAACATAACACTATCAGCATACTGGGCAATTTCCTTTACATCACAACCTAAATAATGAGCAGCATTAAAAATTCTAGCACCATCAAGGTGAATGTTTAGGCCTAGCTGTTTGGCCGTTTGATAGCATTTTTTCATATTGTATAAAGAAACCACACTACCATTAGCTAGGGCATTTTCTAAACATAATAGGCTAGTCCTAGGCATATGGATATCATCTGGCGTGGTATTTTTGACGATATCATCAGGATAAATCCAATCACTACTATTTGCTACTGTTTTAAAGTTAACACCAGATAGTACTGCAGTAGCTCCTACTTCGTGTGCGACAATATGAGCGTTGGCACCAAGAATGATTTGATCACCCCTACTTGTTTGGCTCATAATGGCCAACTGATTTCCCATTGTTCCACTACAGACAAATGCTGCTGCTTCTTTACCTAGAACGCTTGCTGCTAGGCTTTCAAGTTGGCGAACGGTAGGATCGTCTTCATATACATCATCGCCAACTTCTGCAACATACATTGCATCCCTCATGCTTTGTGGCTGTAGGGTAACTGTATCCGACCTTAAATCAATCAATCTCATTTTATAACCTCCAAGAAAATAATTACTATAATTAATATATCATGATAAAGCAGGAAATTGGGTGAAATCTGTGGAAAAAACTAATTATTATTTTATGGTAGGTGAAGAAGAAAGGGGAAGAAAATCGCTTGATGCGAAAAATATGTGAAATATGTGATAATGTATTGACACCGCTTACAATAAGACATATACTGGAATTATATTGCGAAGGGGACAAACTATAATGAAAAAAAAGAGTGAAGTTTTGTCAAGTATTCGGAATCAAATCTTGGTTTCATGTCAAGCATATGAACCAAACCCTCATGCGACAATAACTGATATGGTTAAGATGGCTATCGCTGGTCAGATGGCTGGTTGTAAAGGTTTCAGGGCAAATCATCCTGATTATGTTAGAGCTATTCGTAAAGCAGTGGGAGAAGAGGCGATAATTATTGGTATCTGGAAAATTCACACCCCAGGTAACGATGTTTACATCACTCCAACAATGCAAGCAATTAGGGAACTTGTGGAAGCAGGTTCTGATATTATTGCGTTAGATTGTACTAATCGGCTTAATGCTTATGGTTATTATGGAGTAACATTAGTCAAACAAATTAAGGAAGAATTTCCGGAAATAGTTGTTATGGCTGATTGCTCAAATTTTGAAGAGGCAAAAAAAGCTGCCAGTGAAGGCGCGGATATCGTTGCCAGCACATTAAGCGGCTACACCAAATATACTGAAGACCGTTATCCATTAGGAACTGATTTTAAGTTGCTAAAGGATATGGCCACTATTCCTGATGTTTTCGTTTTAGCAGAAGGTAGAATCTGGACTAGAGAAGAAGCAGTTGAAGCCTTCAATTGTGGCGCTGGTGCCTGCGTAATTGGTACGGCTATTACTAGCCCATGGATGATTACTGAACGTTTTGTTAAGGCAATTGATGAACATTTTAAGCGTTAGTTTAACTTAGGTGTTAAAGTATTCAACCTCAATGCACGATGTTTGAATGCTTATACATATCACATCAAATTCAAATAAGGAGGAATAAAGATGGGAAACATTTTACAGGCTCTTATCGTTGCGATAGTTGCTGGTGTTTGTGAATGGGACGTCTATGGCGGATTCCATACACAAATTAGTCGCCCTGTTGTTACTGGTCCATTAATGGGATTAGTATGCGGAAACTTAACACTAGGTTTAACAATAGGTGCTGGACTTGAATTCGTATTTTTAGGTGTTATCTCTGTTGGTGCTGCTATTCCACCAGATGCTACTTCAGCAACTGCGTTAGCTACTGCTGCTGCATGTATTTCTGGAGGAACTATCTCAGCTCCTCAAGCAGTTACACTAGGCGTTGCGTTGGCTTCTGCTGCGCAAATGTTACAGATGTTAATCTGGACAGTTAACATTACTTGGATGCATAGAGCTGACAAGAATGCTGCTGTTGGTGATATCGATGGTGCATGTCGATGGATGTATTTTGCATTACCTTTATGGTTCTTGCAAGGTGCTATTCCTGCTTTCTTACTAGTTGCATTTGGGCAAGGTTTAGTTCAAAACCTAGTATTGCCAGTGTGGCTAAGCGAATGGTTAACTCTAGCAGGTGGTATGTTAGCTTCAGTTGGATTCGCAATGTTATTTGTTCTTATGAACAAGCCAAAATTGACTCCATTCTTCATGATTGGTTTCGTATTATCGGCTGTTTTAGGAAAAGTTGGTATGGGTCTAGTTCCTACTGCTATTCTTGGATTAGCTGCCGCTTTACTATTCGTTAATAACGAAGGTGGCGCTGCTGCTGAACCTAAGCGTAGAAGTAGAGAAGCGTAAGGGAGGAAATGAAAATGGCTGAAAAGAAAATTACTCAATCTGATATTAATTCAGTATTTTGGCGCTCATTCTTTGATATGGGAGCAATCAACTATGAACGTTTCCAAACTTTAGGTTATTTATTTGCATTCCAAAAAGTATTCAAAAAACTTTATGGTGATGACAAAGAAAAAATGACAAGAGCTTGCTTACGCCACATGGAAATGTTTAACACAATGCCTTTGTTGATTCCACCAATTCAAGGTACAACTTTAGCACTTGAAGAAAAAATCGCTAACGCTGCTCCTGGTGAAGATACTCAGGAAATGGAAGATTCAGTAAACAACATTAAAGTAGGTCTTATGGGACCATTCGCTGGTATCGGAGACTCTTTAGGTTGGGGTACTGCACGTCCAATCGTTTGCTCTATCGGAGCTAGTATGGCTGCTGGTGGAAGTATTGTTGGGCCAATCTTTACATTAATTGCTTGGAATATTTTCAACTTTGGTTTACGTTATTATGGTTTAGTGTATGGATACAAGATGGGAACATCTATGCTTACTACACTAAAATCAACTAACATCATCGAAAAAATCTCTACAGGTGCTTCTGTATTAGGTTTGATGGTATTAGGTGTATTAACTGCTTCTTGGGTTTCACTAAAAACTGGTATTCACTTCGAAGTTGAAGGTAAAGAGTATAATGAATTTGGTGAATTAGTAGAAAAAGTTATTGATACAAAGATTCAAGATGTATTAGATGGTTTGATTCCTGGTCTATTACCTTTAGGCTTAGTTATGTTCTTAGCTAGCTTAATGAAAAAAGGTTGGACGACTACAAAGCTTATCGCATTAGTATTCGGTATTGCTGGAGCATCAACTATCGTCTTTATGCTTACTGGCATGAAAATCTTCATGTAATCGCGGTTACTAAACTGAGAAAATGATTGAAGGGTCTGTCATTCATAGACAGGCCCTTTACTTTGAATGTTAAATATGGAAGTAAAAATCGATCTTGAAAAAAAGTGTATTTAGGAAAATATTTTACATACAATGACGAATGGATATGATATAATGGTTGCAATTAGTGAAATCGCTTTCACTAATAGTTAAGTGTACTTACAGGTAGTGAAAAGGAGGTATTAATGACCAAAATAATCTTGACTGCACATGGCGAGTTATCAAGCGCATTTTTGTACTCGGTGGAGATGATTGCAGGGGAACAAAATCCAAGTGAAGTTGCAGCAGTGAATTTTTACCCCGATGATTCTTTGGATACGCTAAAGGGAAGATTAGAGGAGAAGATTTTGGAATTTGATCCTGAAGAAAATCATGTTATTGTCTTCTGTGATTTAAAAGCTGGTTCTCCATTTAATGCTAGTTTCCTCTTATCAAAGAAGTACAAGTTATCAGTAGTTTATGGTATGAATCTACCTATGTTACTGGAAATCTTGCTGATGAAAGACATGTACAATAGTCGTGATGATTTGCTTCAAGTTATGGAACTTACAAAAGAGAGCATTGGAATTGTCTAGAAACGAAGGAGAACTAAAACATGGCTGTTGAAATATTTAGAGTTGATGAGAGGATGTTACATGGACAAGTTGTGACTACTTTCTCCAAAGTTATGAATATTGATGAATTTATCGTAGTTAACGATATCGTTGCAAAAGATGAAGAACAAAAAACACTGTTGGAATTAGCACTTCCGGCAGGGGCACAGTTTGATGTAGTATCTTGCAAAACCTTTGCTAATATATCAAAAGAAAATGACTTTTGGGGCAACCATACCTTTGTAGTGTTTAGGTATATAGATGATGCATTGGAGTGTGTTAAGTTAGGTGCAAAAATAGGCAGTTTGAATATTGGGGGGATGTACTCTCGAGCTAATCGACCAACTGAGGTTAAGGAAGAAATTGCCTTGTTTGTGGATGACACAGACAGAAAAGCATTTAGAGAACTCGAAGATTTAGGTGTTAAATTAAATTACCGAGTATCATTTTATAATAATGAAGTTCCACTTAGCAAAGTGGTTAAATACTAAAGTACTATTTTGGTCATAAAAGGAGGATAATTAAATGGCTGTATTACTTTACAAATTAGATGAAAGAATGTTGCATGGGCAAGTTGTTAGTACTTTTGGAAGAGTTTTAAAACCAGATGAATTCATCGTGGTAAATGAAGCTACCTCTAAAGATGAAGAACAAAAAACATTGTTGGAACTTGCACTTCCAGCAGGAGCGGAATTTGATATTGTTTCGCCAAAGACTTATGCAAAGATTGACAAGGATAACGATTATTGGGGAAACAAAACATTCGTAGTATTCCGCAGAATAGAAGATGTAATCGAATCAATCGAAAATGGTGCCAATATTCCTTGGCTAAATTGCGCAGGTTTCTATCAGGATCCGAAGGCAGTTGAAGAGCAAACAAACTATGGTATTAATTTATGGGTTACTGCTAGTGACAAGAAAGCACTTCGTTGGTTAGAAGACCATGGTGTGGAATTGAAGTANCAGGTATCGCATACAACAACACCATGCGCTTTGAGTGCTAAAGTAAAATATTAAACAGGATTTTTCCTGTTTTTTATTGGTGAGTNATATATGAGTGTAATATTGAATAAAATAGATGTGAAAATGATTTATGGAAAAATTACCAATAATTTTGGTAGGTTCCTTGGTGCTGATGAGTATATTGTCGTAAATGATGAAATCATAAATGATGAAGAAAAACTCAACTTAATGCAACTGTTGATACCTGCTGGTTCACAATTTGATGCAGTAAGTTGTAAAACATATGCTAAGATTTTTCACGAGAATGATTACTATGGTAATAAAACAATTGTGGTTTTTCGTAGTTTAGTTGATGTAATGAGTTGTTTAGAGTTGGGTGTGAAATTTGACAAAATTAACTGTGCTGGAATTCATAGTGAAGGTGTTGAAGTGATTGAGTATGAGAAGATGTTAGTTTTAGGCGATGATGATTTTGAAAAACTTCGCGTGCTCCACAATAGGGGTGTAGAACTAGTTTATCAACCAACTGTTCAAGAAAAAGAACTTACTTTAAAAAACTTGCTCAAACTGTAAGAATATTGTGACTAATCGAAAACCTAATGCGAGAATGTAGTGCAAGCAGTGATATCAAGGGATTCTTGTATCTATCTACTTTTTGTGGCAACAATTTTGGATATCAGAGTTTTTCAAATCACTAAAGGGTATGGAATCTTTAGGCATAGACAAAGCCTCCTTTCATGGTGTATCAGTTTTCACTTGAATACTATCATGATTGGAGGCTTTTTTTGTTCTTTGTATCACTCCATAGAAATTTAAAGGCCTATTTGGCTTCTAGCAACCACCTCGTGCTATCTGCTTCTGCTGTTTCTTCATTTACACTAT
>JGI994J12354_10000725_pt1 | contig 33093 bp, 31 predicted proteins | sample IntmicLarv3ML3BL_FD_12354 | JGI IMG/M metagenome (IMG submission 12354) | reverse complement strand
ATTACCATAAACTTTAGCATACCCAAAAATTTTAGCATACCCATAAACTTCAGCAACCTCAAAAATTTCAGCATACCCAAAAATTTTAGCATCCTCTGAAACTTCAGCATTACCATAAATTTTAGCATCCTCATAAATCCAACAATTACCTTTATGGCTTAAATTAAGCTCTTTCTCAATCCAACCACCTAAATCACCTTTCTTCACATCATCAAAATCTCTTAGTGCTCTTATTCTATAAAGTAGTCCTCCAACCGCCTGTTTAGTGGTTGTTGTTAATTCATATTTTTTATTCATATTGTTTAACTCCTTTTTTTTTTATTTACTATCTCAACCTTGTATAATTAGGATACAGTAGATAAAAACCCCCTAAAATCGAGGCTTTAGTTGCAGTTAGAGTATATGCTTTCTATATAATAGTAGTTATAAGTAGCTCCGATTTCTGGAGCTTGTTTTTCAACATCTGAAATAATTATAGCTATACTAAGTAATACTACTCCAATAACACCTATTGTAACAAGTACTGTCGGAAAAATGTCAACATCAGACTCTAATTTGAACATAAATTTTCAAGCTCCTTCTCTTTTAGACTTAGGGCTGATTTTATATCAGCTGCTTTTGACGCATTTAAAGTTGCAATCTTACGGTCAATTGAGCCTATGCATTCAAGATAGTACACATTTACCTTATTTTCTTGACCTATTCGATTCAGCCTATCTTCTGCTTGAGCGTTCAATTCTGGACTCCAATCTCTATCTAAAAAGATTACAGTTGAAGATACTTTTTGTAGCCCATTGACACCTAAGCCTAACGACCCAATTGTCCCCGCCAAAACTCTAACTTCAGGTCTATACAAAAATGAGCTTAAAGCATCAAGTTTAGCATCTGTGCTTAGTCCCCCATGATACAAGCAACTAGCAACAATACTACTCAAATAGTGATGTAAATGCTCAATTACGGTTCTCCAGTTGCTAAATACTACTATTTTCTCTTCTGGATTATCTAAAAGTAGGTCTCTAATCCATTCAAATTTGATATTTTCAGAATCTGTGTAATGCAATTGTGGTACTGAAGTCATTTGTCGCAATCTCAACAAATGAGTTAATGCAGAAGTAATATTGAGACTTTCAGGCATAGCATCAAGTACCAATTTGCGAACTTGAGTATAATACCTCTTTTGTTTAGTTCCCATTTTTAAGTTTACAATATTAATCTGCTTCCCTTTTGTGATACTCAAATTATCGTTTCTAATTGCAACTATATCTAGCAAATAATTGAGTCTTTTTATTATCTCTGGGTCTGATTTTAGCTTACCAATCTCTTTACCAAAGCCGTTATTTGAAACTTCACAAAAGTACTCAACAAAGTTCCAGTAACTGTTTCCAGAAAAATTGTAATCCAAAAATCTAAGTTGTGCCCACAAATCATCAATTCTTCGCAAAACTGGTGTTCCAGAAAGTAAAATCTTCTTTTTGGCTTTTAGCTTGAAAGCTGCTTTTGTTCGCAAAGACTTTCTGTTTTTAATTCTGTGACATTCATCTAAGACTACTGCTCCCCAAATTTGCGATTGAAAAAAAACTTGTCGTTTTTCAGCTATTAAATGCTCATAATTTGTGATAAAAATCGTGTGCGTCGGAAGTACTCTTTTATTCAAATCCCCTCCTGATGCCAAAATCACAATATCTTTAGCCCTTTCTGGCCACCATTTCTCAATTTCTTTAGCCCATTGCTGCAAAATAGCTTTAGGAGCTACTATTAACATATGACTCTTATCTTTTGAAAAAGTATGTTGCAAAGTTATAATAGTTTCTACTGTCTTTCCATATCCCATTGGATTAGCGTTTAGTGTCCATCGTTGAGAACACATTTGTAAGATATCGTCAATTTGATACTCAAATAAGTTGTGAGAGGATAAATCTATGTTTGCTGGCTTTGGGAATACATAGCCAACAGACCCCAATAGATTGTAAGAATTTATAATGTTATTTTCAACTTGATAACCATTTGCAACTTTTTTGATTCCCAAATAGTACTTTAAGTCACAGTTATCAGGTAACTTACCATGTTCAAAAAATGTAAATTTATTCATGTAGCACCTCCTCAAAATCTAGCTTTAGAGACTCAACCTTCTTACACAACTTCTCTAAAATTGTTTTATTATAATCCTTTGTACAGTAACCAAAATAGCTGTGCTCGTTTGTTGTACAATCTAGTACAATGCCATGTATGTAGTAGTTACTAATCGAGTCTAGGTAGCTAGTATACAATTCAGTTAGGCTGTAAATAGTTGCGTCAAAACAACCTTGTTCTACTACAAACAACCAGATAGCTGTAGCTTGCGATATTGTGTTATCTGCTCCTTCAATATCAGTTGTATAATTTAATTGCTTAGTTGCCATCATTTATTTTCTCCTATTTCTAAAAAATCAGCATCTGGAATTGCATCAAGTACTTTGTGTAGTTTTAAAAGTTCAGCATCGTCTAGTTCATCTCGTTCAGCTTCTGTTAAATTATTAACAGCCCCTTCTGTTGCAATTAATAAGTCCAATATCTCTTGGTAGTTCACGTATATCAGTCTCCTTTAAATAGAAATATTCAACGTGCGTAGTTTTGTGCTTTAAAATTGCAACTACAACACAGTTGTAAATATCTTGAAAAGTCACTAACCTCATTTCTTGTACAAAAAGATTAGCTGCTATATCAGCCTCAAGTAGTTCAAATTCTATTATATGTTCTCTGTTTGGTAACATCTCAATATAACCCTTTTGTTTACAAACACAGTCAAAAATTGCTGCAACATCTTTTTGTGACAACGTGTTATTGCTACAGCCTTTTGTATAGTGTTTAAAATCCACTGTTTAAAACCTCCTCAATGGAGCTCCCCCCCATTAAACAAGAGTAAAAATACTCTTCACTTTCGTTTGCAAGAAATATAAAAGTGATATTGTAGAAATCCAAAGGAGCACATCGAGTAACATACAACGACAAAAGTGCACTAATGTTTTCGAGCGGAATCATGGTTGTGTTATGAGGGTCGATAGAATTTCCAATTTTTTTGTTACCTTCTACATAGTTATCGTTGTCTGCATAAGATGTCATTACAAGATAGAAAAGAGTATTTGCAGTTTCGGGCATTAGTTTGATATGGATTATCTCGTTGTCTCCATTATTTCCATTGTATATATATTCTTTAATTGTCATAAAAAGCTATCCTTTCTCTGTCAATCCATGCTAACAAATTAAACCTATCTCCTTTGTTATTTTGAAAAGTAAGATTCAAGCAATAGTGATTTAATGGAGATAAGTGCTCAACATGTGCATTTAAAACTTCAACTATTTCTGCTCTTACAAATGTCTGTCGTTGCAACACAACACTTCCTTCATCATTTTTTGGGTATACAAAAATTGAGCTAGGGGCATCATCCTGCAACATGTCTAGTATTTTTTGTATGTCACTTTTGTGTAACTTATATCGAAATAGCGTAACTTTTTCTTTTGATTCAACATCGTCATTTTCATAAACATAGTTATCAATTTTCATCGGTAAGAATTGCCACCTTTCTGTTATCTACCAAAGCCACAATTGTGTACTCATTTTTTTGCTCATCTTGAATTGTGATGGCAATATGGTAGTGCTCAATAGGGTACAAATCGGTTATATATGCTTGCAAAATATGAACTACAGCCGATTTTGGTAGTTTGTACTCTTGCGATGTGTCAACTTTGCCATCTGTACTTTTATATACAAATATAGGTCTTCGGCTATCCAAATATAAAAGTTCAATAATAGCCCAAATATCATCTTTTCCTAACTTACGACTACCCAACTCAAATATGGATTCTGATTGTGTGTAGTATACATAGCTATCAATTGTTATCATTGTTGCCACCGTCTTCCAATACATTAAAAGAGAGCAAGTGCTCTTGTATATAGTCTACTGTTCTAACTTTAAACTGTTCTGATAGCGTTTCGTGATGAAGAATAGTGTCAACTGTAACTGGCTTGTAAGTAAATTCTAAACACACATTCTTGAAACTACAATAGCTACAACTTGCATGATGTGTCGTAGGTGCACAAAAATCTTGCTCTAATGTGTTTAGCATACGTTCAAGAATTGCAGTTAAATTTGCATTGAAGTGTAGTCTACTATCGTTGTCATATTGCATAACTGTTCGTTTATAGTCAAATTTTGTCGATAGTTTCTTAACTTCATTTATAATAATTCCTCCAACTTTTGCGTCTGAAGGGACTCTGTTGCGAGATATTGCATCCTTAAGATATAGAGTAGTTAACATTTCAGCATATAATCTAGGCTGTGCATCCATTTGTGCAAATGTGCTTTCCCTATATGCTTTTGCAGTTTTGTGTTCTATACCCCAAATTGTGTTAGTTTCAGCTTCATACACAATTAAATCTATTGCACCTGTGATATATACATCAAGTTGCTTTGTGCTAAGTGTGACTAAGGGATGATTGAAACAATACTCTATTTCCAATATTTCCCACTTTTCAAGGTCGGTAGGCAATACATCTTGAAAATAACCTGTTAACATTTTTGATAGTATTGCAAAATCTTTGTCATTTTGCAAATGAGGAGCACAGGTCATTAAAATCTGTTCAAGGTTAGCTTCTTCTTTCCTATTATATGCATATGCCAAAGATTCATGAAATATTGTACCTAATTTAAGAGCTGTAGAAGTTTCAAGTGCTCTTAAAGGTGTTCGATTGCGGCTACTTAAAGACCATTGACGCTCACACGCTAAAAAACTCTTTACTTCCGAAATACTAAACTTTACTTCTGGTTTCATATTTTGTTACCTCCTTTAAATTGTTGGTGTACATGTTACTTCATATAACTAAAACTTCTTTTTTCGGCAAGAGGATTGCAAAAGAGTGATGAAGCCCTTTTGCAAAGATTGCACATCAAATGTTGTAATAAAAAAAAGAAAGATTATTGTTACTTTTAGGAAGAAATGTCCTCTCCTGGTACGCATAAAGCGAATCTGAAGAAGGATTCACTTCAGAGGCGTAAGAGGTCCGTTCATAATTATATTATATCAGAGTTTCTACTCTTTGTCAAATAGTTTTTGAAAAAATTCTGCTCTTGTAATCCTAGTTTCTCCCTCTACATAAAATTCAGCTTGCGTGTTTAACATTATATTAGAAGTAAGTTTTGGCATCTCATTCACAAATGCCTCATTTTCATCAATTTCTCGCAAAAGTGAGTGCGTCTCACTTTGGTACACCATTCGATAGACAATACCTTTTAAACCTAAACAATTGTGATACAGAGGATTTGGCTCTTGATCTGATTCTGGCTGAAACTCCATGTATGCCTCACGTCTTTTTGGATACCATTTGCCTCCTTTTAATTCAATATCTTTAACTTGTGAATAAAATCCTGTTCCAGTTCTTCTTCTATCTTTTGCTGTTAGCTCAATATCAATTTCATGTGCTCTCGAAACAATTGCAGTCAATTGTGCTATATCTGTTGGGTCGGCCATTCGATTTCTAAGAAAATTATCAATCGCATACCAGTTGTTCTCTCTTTTTCGCATTTGTCTTCCTTTATATAGATATTTTGCAACCCTATATATCTTCTTAGGATTTTCTTCAACTGCTAGTGCTAATGCTTTTAATGAAGGTTTACCTTTTGGATGCTTGTCAATCACATGTTCAATAAACGTAATTGGAATTCGTGAAGGCTCTGCTTGCTCTTGCAACCTACCTGTTCTTTCTGCTTGCTCTTTTAGTTTGTCTAATGTTGTCATATTTCTTTTCTTCCTCTCTGTTGTTTTTATTTGCAGTTGAGAAGTTCGGAGTTTTTACTTGTGCAAAATCCCGTGCCTCTTAACTAAGACCATTTTAGCATATCAGAAGAACTCTGTCAATACTTTTTTTTTACTTGTTTTGTAGTGGTTTGGTAACTACAGAATAATGCCTTTTCATTTTGCAATTATTAGCTTGCAATAAGAATCCCCATTTCATAGGCTTTTTGAGAGGTAGCACCAAGCAAAATATAAAACTATGTATACGCCTATGCAGCTGTGACATACGAGTCTGTCCTGTACACAACTCCTTGATTTTACTGGGTTTTTCGGGGGGTAGGTGAATGTGAACTTTCTTGTTACCTACTTTACCTGTTTCGTTTTACCCATATTTGGCTAACACGTCATAAACGCCGTATTTTACGGGTACACGTACTAGTTTTCAAGAATCCCCATTTCATAGGCTTTTTGGGGTGTTCAAAAACTAAAAACCATACAGTTTTGTAGGCTTATTACGGCAACCGTCATTGTGAGGGGGCTAAGAGTGAAAAAACCCAAAATATAGTACCTCGAAGCACTCTTCTAATACATATTAGTTCACTTACTAATAAAAAAGCCAAAATGACATAACATAGGATAGAGGTGACGGTTACCGTAATATGTATTAGAAACTATATGAAAACTTTTCTTTGAACTGATTAAAACTACTGTTTTGTTTCTAAAGTTCAGGATTAGTCCAGAAAGTAATCTCTGGATTTGAAATACAAAAAGACTTGTACTAAGTAAGCTAGCAGTTCGCCCATGCTTTTTTTTAGCCACTGAAAAGTTGTTGTGATTGTGCCTAAACAAAGAGTGTTTTTTCACACTTGTCTTGTGCATATGTCACAGTCCCCTTGCTTTTGCCCTTTTTAGTGTGTAGACCTTAGGGACTTACGTCCCAGCAGCCCTGGTATATTTACAAGTTTATTTGGGCTCGTACCTTTTAGAGTTAAATTAAAGCACCTTTTAGCTCGTTTGCTAAGTCTCTTAATACAAATCCCTATCTTCTATTTCGATTGCTTAAAAACGCGTTTTTAGATGCTTAGATTTGATTTCATATTTTCAAGCCCCATGTGTCACAATTAACTATTCGTTAAAGTTGGCTTTTGCGAATAGTTGCAAGACTAGGCTTCCTAGCCTAGCAATTCTTCAAGTTTACTCTTTACAAATCTACATTTTGCTCTATTTCCAAACATTGATTTGGTACTATTTGGGAAGCTTCCATTTGATTTTTGATCAAATACTGAATTAAGCATCACAATTAGAGCTTTTTTACCAATAAAATAATTACTTAAATTCTCTGAAGGTTGACCATAAACTCCAGCATTTTCTATACGCATTGTGAACCAAGACTCTCTTACTATTTTTTTAAGTGTGTTCAAAGTTATTTCATTATCAATTGCAATTCTTTCTTGATTATCTCTTTCTTTTACTTCAGCCCATGCTTGCTTTAGGGATTCTGCAAAATAAACTTTGCAACCTCCTCCGAATTCCTCATTTGCTTCTTTTGCAATTTCCCAAGCTCTTTTCATAATTTCAGTTTTCATAATTAATTTCTCCTTTTGTTTTTATATTTTTATTTGCAATATTTATTTCTCAACCTTATATAATTATTATAGCATAGATAAAAGACTGTGTCAACACTTTATTTAAATAAAAATAATTGAATGGAATTAAATGATTCGACTCGAAATGATCTCATTGGCTTAGAATATTTGTGTGATTCAAAATTCAGGGTAAATTTGCAAAAATATATGTGTGGTAATGTATTTGGTTATCTGCAAGAAAAAATGCGGGAAATTTGAAATTTTGCATTTCTGATTTCATTTGGAAAATATTTGGGAAAAATAATTTGAAAATAATTCGGGAAATTTTATTTCAAATTGCAATCCCCCTCGAATTTGAGCAGCTCCACAGAGAGTAGCTACTGACGCTCACATCAAACATGAAAAAAGGTTTCAAGTATATGAACTACCCCGAAATATATCGCCCACACGAAAAACCCCCGAGGGTCAAGCAAATTAAAATACATTGTAAAAAATGTGTTGACAAACTTTGACATGTGTGTTATCATAGATCTGATACAAATAAAAGCCTAAAGGAGGCACGATAAGTATGGCAACAGCAAAATGTGACATATGCACTAACCCAGACAGAGTAGACATTGAAAGTGCTATTCTTGCTGGTCAACCTATCACAAGTGTAGCTAAGTTTTACAATCTCAATAGAGCAAAATTACAACATCATATAGAAATATGTTCAAGCTATCTGTTATCATTGGATGAGTTTGACAATTTGGTTGCAACTGAAATTTGCAGTACACAACCAGTTACTGAAAGAACTTTCCCTGGTTCTATACAACGACAACTGAAGTTAAAAGAGGCTGACTTACTAGCTGCATCTGCACAAGAATACATGATTACACTAAAGAATATCGGTAGGAAAATAAACCACTATGTTGATAATTCTGATGATGCTGAAGGACTTGCAAATCAACAAAGATTCTTACGCAAGCCTATTATGGATGCATATGTTATGATCGGTAGTGAAATAAGACAGACAGTAAGAACATTAGCAGAGTTGCAAAAATTACTTGACAATAAGGAACCAGAAACGCCTTATTCTGGATTGCAAGCTTTAGCTGGAGCAATCGCACGCTCTGCAAATAACTAAAAAAAAAGGAGAGGAGCAAGTTACATGGGTATAAACTTTGCTGAAGGGAAATTCAGTCCTAAAGCAATTGATTTTCTCAACAACTCAAATGCTCGTCTTTGCATTTTACATGGCTCTGTTCGTTCATCAAAAACTGTCAACTGTACTGTTCGTTGGCTTGATTACATTGTGAATGGTCCAAAAGGTGACCTTGTTATGATGGGCAAGGACAGGGGTGCTCTATGGCGTAATGTTCTCAATGACATGTTAGATCTTGTGGGAAAAAAAGGATACAAGTGGGTCGACAGAATGCGTGGAGAATTGACAGTATTTGACCGTCGTATTTGGATTATAGGGGCTTCAACTGTAGAGACAGAGGAACGCCTTAGAGGTTCAACTTTTGCTGGAGCTTACTGTGATGAAGCAAACACCTATCCAGAGGTAGTATGGAATCAACTTATGGCAAGGCTCTCAATTCGAGGGGCACAAGTGTTTGCAAATTGCAACCCCGATACACCTCATCACTGGTTTTACAAGGGTCCTTTAACGTCACCTGAAATTACAAATCGCAAAATTTGGCATTTCACAATGGATGACAACCCAAACCTCGATGAGGATTACAAAAAAGCCTTAATATCAGAGTACAAAGGTTCTCCAACATTTTATCGTAGGTTTGTCCTAGGTGAATGGGTAGTTGCGGAAGGTGCAATTTACAAGATTTTCCAAGATAATGAAGAGGATTTTACAAAAGTTAGTTACAATCGTTCTAACAACACTTTCATGCTCTGGAATTACGCAAACAACACATGGGAAACGCACTATCCTCAACATACAAATATAGGGATAGATTGGGGTCAAAATGGGTCTGCACATGCATTTGTTGCAACTGTAGCTTTGCAAAATTATTCGCACCTAGTTGTATTACGTAGTGTGAGACACAAAGCTAGAGGTACAACTCCAGACGACGTATACGACTGGTTTATGGACTTTGCAGAGAGTATCGAACGTGACTTTGGTGCTATACGGGCTGTGTATGCAGATTCAGCAGAGCAACTTTTAATCAATATGTTAAAACGAAATTCAAAGTACCCTATTCGCAATTCTTTAAAATACCCTATTGTGGATAGAATTAGAGCAACGGTAGCTCTTCTTTCACAGCGTAGGATTCATTTATTAGACGACGAGTGCGAAACTTTAAAAGAATATTTTAGGGCTGCAAGATACAAAGACAACTGTCCAGTAGACACAAGGCTTGATGATGGCACATATGATCAGGATACAGGTGACGCATTTGAGTACAGTTTTGAGCGTTATATGAACCATTTCATTGAAAGTAAGGAGGTGAGTATGTAGAATGGCTAATGCAATAATAAAATCAATACGCAATCTTTTTCAAAGTAGAGCTACACAATCGGGTTTAGGAGTTGTTACACAAGCTTCAAGCCTTTTGTCACAACAGCACAATTTGGTCGAGTCTGAAATGGCGAGACGTAGGAAGCTTTGGAAACAACTCTATATTAATCAAGCTCCTTGGCTAGTACCAACAAAAATCTATAGTGCCAATCTTGCTGCTATTGCATGTGGAGAGGTTGCAAGATTAATTGCTTTAAATTTTCAATCTGAAGTTACGGGTGAACCCGAGAATAACAGGGCTGTAAACGAGGTTTACACTCGTGAAATTTTGTGGGATATTCGTAACCAAGTTGAATATGGCTTAGCTTTTGGTGGGCTAATCATAAAACCTTACATTTCAAATGGTGTTGTGCATGTGGCATTTATGCATCCAGAGGACTTTGAGATCATAGCAGTTGATACGGATGGTTCGATTCTTGAGGTGTATTTTAAAGATTATGAGAAAATTGGGGATGCTTATATTGTTAGAGTTGAATACCACACTTTTGAAAGAGAGAATGGTACAGTAACAATTACAAATTCTCTGTATAGGGCTGACCAAAAAGGTATGCTCACGTCGTTAATTAACGATACAGCTGCAACCTTACAAAGTATCAAAAGATGGTCTGGATTACAAGAGGAGCAAGTTTTACACAACATTCGCACACCTCTCTTTGGAGCTTTCAAACCAGCAACTTCTAATAGTCATGATCCATCAAGCCCTTATGGAGTTTCTATATTTGACAAGGCAATACCTTCAATCGAACTAGCAGATAGACAACTGTCGGCATTGATACGTGAGTTTAAAGTTAAAGAGGGTCGTTTGTATGTTGATAGACTAGCGATAGATAGTAAGGCTTCAATTCCACATCTTGACAATGACTTCTATGTAAAAATGGAAGTTGATAGTAAGCAAGGACATACTTTCTTTGAAGTATTTAGTCCTGAAATTAGAACAGATGACTTTTTGAGAGTTTTCAACAAATACCAACAATTAGTGGAAGATTCAATCGGGCTAATGCATGGTACTTTCTCTACTCCTGATGTTGCTGATAGGACTGCAACTGAAGTTAGGGAATCTAAACATAGAACATATTCACTTGTTTCTGCAAATCAAGTGTCTTTGCAACGGGCATTAGAGGATGCAGTATACACAATTGCTGTATACTTAGGAGTCAATCCAGATAGTATTGAAGTCTTAAGCGTTTGGGATGACTCATTGCTAAAAGACCCTCACGAGTCTATGATCACAATGGCGGAAGATGTAGCTGCTGGACTTATTAGACCAGAGTTATATTTGGCTAAGAAGTACAAAGTGTCGGAAGCAGAGGCATTGAGCATGATGCCAACAGTGTCACAATTGCTACAAGATAATGATTTTCGTGTGCCTAATGATGGAGGCGGTGAGTAGTTATGTTGACAGAAGAGGCTTTACTGGCTTTACCTGATTCAATACAACAACATTTTCACCAGCTTGAAAGAGACTTAATTGCTATTATTGTAGAACATATTAAAGAAATTGGTACTGTGTCTTCAGAAGATACAAGACGCTTAGATGAACTACGACGAATAGGATTTAATATAGAGAAAATTGAGAAAAAAGTAGCTGAAGCTGTAGAGTTAGGACATGAGGAAGTCATAAGAATTCTCAACTATTCTGCACAAAATGAATATGGAGATGCTGAAAGGTTAGCTCACATAGCACCAAACAGACCAGTTTTGAGTGGGTTCAATGAAAACGAATTTATTCGTGTACTTGTTGAGTCTATTGCAAACATAACTTCTAATTCCTTTCGCAACATTAGTAATCTTAGTGCAATTGGTTTTTCGGATGGTTCGGGTAAGGTGCAATCTCTTGGTAATTTTTACCAACAAGCAATTGACTATGCTATTTTGCAAGCACGAACAGGGCAACAAGATTTTACAACATCTGTAAGTAGTATTGTTCGAAACATGGCTGATAGAGGTTTACGGCAACTTTTTTGGGAAAGTGGTTATTCACAACGATTAGACACAGCTGTTCGTCGTGAGATTTTCGGTGGTTTAGCTGCACTTTCACAACAGCAGAGCGAGTGGGTTCATCGTGAAGTTGGTGCAGATGGTTATGAAATCACATGGCATTCAGGTTTTAGACCAACACATGATTTTGGAGGATTACAGTTTACAGATTCTCAATTTTATGGTACAATAAAACCGTTAATGGAAGAACCTAACTGTTACCATAGATCTTTTGCAATAATAATGGGGTTGTCAACTCCAGCATATTCAAGAGAAGAGTTGCAAGCCCTTAATCGTGAAGATGCAAGGGAAAGGGGCTATGAAGGTAACACTTTTACAAGATATGAAGCACAACAACATCAACGAAAGTTGGAAACAGCAATCAGAAAAGCACATGATCGTGTACATGCGTTTAAAGTGTTAGATGATATAGTTACAACTCGAATTGAAAGAACAAGAGCACGGTTACTTGAACAAGAATATAACAAATTTAATACTGCAATGGGGTTACCTCCGCGACGTGGTTTTTTATAAATTTTGAATGGAGTGTTTATATGAATATAAAATTTTTTACTGATAATAATATCACAATTCCTGATGAAGATAGAGATAAAATATTAGCTGCTCTTGAAGCAGAAGCTGTTGCTTCAAAAAAAGCGATAGGTGAGTCGCAATCTCACATAGCTAGTTTGAAGACACAACTTACAGAACTAGAAAGTCAAAAACAAGCCTTGCAAAAAACGATTGATGAGGCTCCTAACGTAGATGAGGCTCTAAAAGCTTCAACTAAAGAACTTGAAAAAGTACATGCAAAAGCTTTAAAGGATTTGCAAGAAAAGTCTTTTGCAGAGATTCAACTTTTAAAAAGAGATAGTGAAACAGTTGAGTTCTTCAAAGGTCTAAATAAGAAATTTGTAACTCCTGAAACTGAACTAATTTTCCGTCAAAGATTGAACGAAGCTTTGCAAAAGCCTGAATATGAAGGTAAAAACAGAGCTGAAATTTTTGGCGATTTAATACTGAGTAATGAAGGTCAACCTAGAGTTGACTTATTCGAAACAGGTGCTATTGGTGGTGGCACAGGAGCTGCTGGAGGTTCTCAACCTATGCAACCTCATGCACCCACAACACCCCAAACTGAAATTGCAAATCAACAACCTTTAATAATTTAAGAGATAAAAGGAGGATTTAAAAATGCCTGATTTTACAACAAGAGTGCCCGCCCTCTCCATTTTAAGTGGGTTAGGGACACAAACAGGAACAGATTTTTTACAAGAGTTATATGGTTGGGTAATTGAGAACGTTCAACAAGAAATGATCTCAACAAGACTTAAAAATCAAGAGCTTTCAGGGCTAGCTTCTGCTGGTTCGTTGGAAGCCAAACGTTTTGTGAATGCTGTTTCGCAAACTTATGGAACTGCAAGAGGAAAACACATGGGCGAAAAGGTTGAAGCAAAACCTGTAGTTGTTCGTCTTGATGTTGACCGTGAGATTGTAGAAGAGATTGAGCAAAAAGACATTATGCTTTACGGCGTTAGTGGTCTTTTAGCTAGAAGAGCTGCAAATCATATTCAAACAATTCGAAGAGAACTTGAAAGAGTGTTTTTTCAAACTGGAGTTGACAATGGTGCAACTATTGCAACTGTAGCTGGAGAAAATATTGAGGATTTAATGGAAAGAATGATACAACAATTGGAAACTACTAAAAACCAATTTGTGGATGGGGTTCCTAGAGATATGCTGCATATTACAGCGTCTCCGAAATTCTATGGTCAACTTAGAAATTATCTTGACAATGGAGTAAACAATGCACACATCTTAACAAATGGTGAAAATATTAACAGGTTCCATGGCGTTGAAATTGAGCCTTCTGTTTATCTTCCAGCTGGAACAAGAGCTTTGATACAAGTTAGAGGTTCTGTAGCACAACCAGTTCTTCCGAGAACATATGCTGCTGAAAGAATACCTTTGTCTGAAGCTTGGGCTGTTTCACTATACTACAACTATGGTACTGCTGTAGTTACTCCTGATCTTATTGCTTCTTTAGCAGAATAGGAGTGTGATTATATGTACAACGAAAAAATGACTGTTAAAGATCTGGTTACTGGTAATCAGCTAACTTCTAGCAATCCTATGTTAACAGATATGTGGAAGACCAACAGAGCTAGGTTTCAATCTGTAGCAATTCCTGTAGCACCAAAACAAAAAATAGCTGATAACCACAATAACAGCAAAAAAGATGACTAAATGTGAGAAGCCTTTAAAATTGCATGTAACTTTAAATATGTACTTAACAAGAGGCTTCTCTACTATACCCGAGGATCGATTTGTTGAATATATAACCCGAGCTGGCTTATATGTGCAACATTCAACCATGGGAAAAATTGTTTGGTCTTTTACCCCGATCAAACCAGAAGTAGAGGAAGATATCATTGTTTTGCCCGAAGGTGCAATTATGTTCCCAGACGATGCAGAACTTGTTATTCGCAATCGAAACGGCAAATTAGTACTACTTTCAGAGGAAGATGAAAAAGCTTTGTTTGAAGGTGAGGAAAATGGGGACCCTTCCGAATTAGAAGAAGACGATGAAAATGACATTACCGAGGATGGCATACAAGAGGAACTAGAGCTGCTAATTTTGTGGGACGATTTAGCGGAGAGAAACATCCGAGGAATTTGCACAATAGCAGATATCTACTTCCGATCAGAAGCTGCTACAGGAGAAAGTGGAGCTGCTCTCATCGCATTTAACAACGAAGGCTATTCAGAAAAGTATGATACTTGCGATTCAGGTAGGCTGCAAATGCAGTTGAATCAAGTACTAATGACTTTTTTTGAAGCAAGTCAAACAGTTAGGAGGGTTACAGATGCGTGGAGCTAACACTTACATCACAATCTGGAATCGCAAAGGTAATGACTTTTACCGATTCAACCTTCCTGTACTTTGTCGAGGTACTCAAAAAACCGACTACAACCGCCTTTCGGCTGCAAGTGCCGAAGGGGTTATTATATCAACAACTGTATTTAGGATTCCTTACACACCAGAATTTTTAATGCCCGACGAATGGCTTGCATTAGACGAGGATGAAAGACCTCTATACTACACTTATCAAGCAGACGATCTAATTGCTGCTGGAATACATGTTTGGGATATTGGAAAACCAGATGAAGAAAATCCTGATATAGTTACTTTGCCTGAATTACGCAAAAAACTAAAATATGCTCTTATACAAGTACAAAGTTGCAACTATAATATAGGTGTCATGCATGGAAGACATGTAAAAATAGAGGGGGTATAATTATGTCACTCGATTTTACATTGGAGTGGAGAACTAGTGTTCCTACAATAATAGAAGAGAAGATTAGAAAAAAAGGTCAAACAGTACTTTTTATGGCTGAAACATGGCGACGTTTGATCAATCCTTTCACTCCCATGGACACCGGTTACCTTGCAAACGATGGCGTTAACATCGTTTCTGAAGGACAACTTGGTATTATCCACTATCAAGCTAGCTACGCTAGAAAATGTTACGATGGTACTAATATTCAATTTCAACGTCACAAACACCCTTTTGCGTCGGCAAAATGGGATGAAGCTGGAAAAAGAGCGGGTAAGAAAGAGGTGCTAATAAAAGATGTCGAAGAGTACATTCGAAGAGGTTGATGACGAGCTGTATACAACACTTGAAACTGTAAAAGAAGAGGCTCTTTGGGAATGGTTGATCAGACCCCCCGAACATGGCGACAATTTTTTATTCTCTTTTTTAAGGGGTGTAGAAGGTAGCTGTAGTGTTATACCTGTAGAAGATTCTGTGGAAAAATATTTTATTGATGGCTCAACTATTAAAAAGTACGTCTTTGCTTTGCAAATATTGCTGCAAGTTTCAAATGTTGATGACAATACAAATACTAATAATTTACGTCTCACTAGAACTTGGCAATTGTGGATCAAAGAACAGGCTGCAAAAGGTAATTTCCCTGATTTTGGTGACAGGTGTAGTGACTACAGACTAGTAGTAACACATGCCCCACAAGTTTCAAATCAATATGAAAACGATCTAGCAAGATACGATTTTTATTCAACTTTATATTATAAGGAGGAATTATAATATGCCACTTTCAACAACAACAAAAGGAACAATAATAAGGAACATGATTGCAGATTTCCTAAATGTAGGAACACCTGTAGAGCCAAAATGGGTGCTAATGGGTGCTGGTTTTACGGCTTTAGATGAAAATCCTAATGCACAAGCAGAGACAAGAGCTTATGTTTCTGATAGAACTGCAAGTTCAGTAATCAGAGGTTATGAAGCTCAATTTCCTTTCACAACAGATCTGATGTCTTCAGAAGAAGCTATTAATTCTATATATGCAATTGGACGTAACCAACTTCAGGCACAGCATGCCGAACGTGCATATGTACGTGTTGAAGGTTACCTTGCAACTAGTGAACCTAATACGCATCCAGCACGACTTTTCAGAGTTTCGGTAGAAGTTACAGATGTTTCTGGTGAAGGTACAAACATAGTGGAAATATCTGGTAACTTGAATGTCGTAGGTGATTTTGTTCCTGGCGTATTCAACATAGTTACTAAAGAGTTTACTCCTTTGACAGAATGGACTGGAGAACCTTTGAAAAATGATCTATATTATGAACCAACCTTACCAGAAACTCCAGCACCAGAAGAGTTTAGTCTATTCGGCAAGTAGAAAGGAAGATAATATATGCAAAAAGTTAATTTTAAAGTTGCAGACGCAAAATATTTGGACGTAAATGATGATAGATTTCAAATTTTTAGAAGTGATACAGATGTTTTAATAGAAGCAGTAGAGTTAGAGAAATTGTTTGCTCCTTTTGCTCACATAGCTGATTTGAAAGACGCTTCTAGCATCGACACAGATATGACTGATAGTATTGTACTTGCACTAGATGGGATCAAAAGAGCTATAGATTCTATGTTGGGCGAGGGTGCACTAGAGATTATCACAAAAGGTCAAAGTGTAGGAATACTACCTTTGATTGGTCTTTACAAGGATATTGTTACAGCAATTGTTCAAACATATGCTAAAGACATTGACACAAAATATGAGTAGAGACTTTTTTAACCTTTGGCGAAAGAAACACAAGTTGTTTCCAACAACAGTGCAACTTGAAGGAGTAGACACAAGTATTAACACTGATTTTCGGGTTGCTCTGAAGTTGTTGGCTATTTATAGTGATAATGAACTTTCTGATGTTCGAAAGGCACAGCTTGCCTTAAGACACTTTTACAGTACTATTCCAGAGCAATCAAAGATACAAGAAGCTTTAGTGCACCTTAAAGACTTTTTAACACCTCCAAAACAAAACAACATGTTATCGGAGTTTAAAAAGGCTAAAAAGGGACAGGATGAGGAGGAGAATAAGAAACCTCCTCAAATATGTTTTGAGTTTGATGCAGAGGAAATATATGTTAGTTTTATTGCAGACTACCAAATTGACTTGATTGAGGTAGAGTATTTGCATTGGTACAAATTCTTAATTTTGTTTGCAAATTTATCCAACGAAACACCACTTATGAAAAAAGTTGAATTAAGGACGAAAGATTTATCGCAATTTAAAGGTAAAGAAAAAGCTAAATTAGTTAAGGCTCAAAAAGCTGTACAGATTCCTGAAAAAGTATCAGCTGAAGAAGCACAAGCTATTTCTGATTTTATGTCAAAATTAATTTAAATTTAACTTAACTTGGTTTACTTTGTTGCTAAGTTAAGTTAAATTTAAATTAATATGATCAGTTAGGAGGTGAAATGAATGAGTGCAGACGGAACAATTAAAATTGCAACCAGTTTGGAAACCACAACGGTAGAACGAGGTATGGGTGACTTAACTAAGTCAATTGCTGGTTGGGCTGCAAGTGCTGCAAGTGCTTGGCAAGATTTTCAAACAGCTGTTATTGGATCTGGTGTAGCTTTTAATAATGCGTTAGCTCCTATCGAGGCTCGTACAGGCATGTCTACCGCGGAAATGGAGAAGCTGCAATACGCTTTTAGAGATATGTCAAAAGCTGGAGTACACACAGCTACAGATATAGCCTATGCTTTTAGTAAGGTTGCAGTTGAAGGTAGAACTGTTTCAGAGAGTACTGAATTGATGAATAAAGCAATGTTGCTTGCTGATTCAACAGGAACCGACTTAACCTCTTCAACTAAATTTTTGGGATTAGCATTGATGAAGACTAATTCTGATGTAGATCAAGCCCATAAATATGTTAATACCTTTTCACAAGTTGTTGCAAGCTCTGGAATGAGCCTTGGTAAACTGCAAGATGCTGTAATAACGATCGCTCCTACAATGAACATGACAGGAGCAAGTATTCAAGAGATGTCGGGTGCGTTAGCAACAATGTATACTGGAGGTATGCAAGGCATAGCTGCTGGACGTGGTATCCAGCAAGTAGTGTCACAACTTGCAACTCCAACAGAAGCTGCATATTTGGCAATGAAAGATTTGGGCATTAGTGTGTTTGATTCAGCAGGAGCAATGCGACCATTAAACGACATTTTGTTAGATACGATTGATGCGTTAGAAGGCACAGGTACGCAACAAGAGAAAGTTAACTATTTAAGTAGTCTATTCTCAACAAACTATGCTCAACAAACAATAGATATTTTAATGAGTAACACAGATGCTTGGCAAGACAACATTGCTGCAATGTACAATGCTAACTATGCTTTCGAAGGTGTAGGAACAGCTATGCACATGGCTGAAATTATGAACACAGGATACACAACATCTTTAGGAAAAGTTAAGAATGCTTTTGAAGAGGTTATGATCAATATTTGGCGTGGTCAAGAAGTGGCTGTTCTAGGTGTACTAGACTCTGTTGGTGAAGGTTTGTGGGACGTTGCAGAAGCTTTACAGCCTGGAGGAGCATTACACGGAGGTTTGCAAGCTTTACAAGCTACAGCTACTACTGTTTTCAACGTATTTGCGTCTCTTGTAGACTTGTGTATTACTGCTTTAAGGGCTTTGTTTAGTACAATCGAGACAAATAGTATCGGGAACGCTTTTGACCCGCTAAAACAGTCGTTACGGATGATCCGACCCTTAGTAGAAGATTTAATTGCTAGATTTGCAACTTTTGCCGAAAAACTAATTAACTTAACAGTTATTGCTGGTGCTGGCTTTTTATATGGGTTACTAGCAGTGTTAGCAGAATTAGGGTCTTCAATAGTAGTTGCAGTAACACAAAATATGTCCAGATTACTAGAAGCATTTGACAGGTTAGTTGAGTCTTGTATTAGGTTAGTTGCTTCTACAGGTTCAGCTGGAGATTCTGTCTCTGGTTTAGGGAACGCATTTTCAAACATTCTAGGTGCAATTGGAAGTGTAGTTTCAATACTTGTTCATGAGTTTATATCAGCAATTATAGTTATCATTAATGCCGTAACGAATGTGATCGATAACATGCGTGAATGGAATGAGGCTAATGGCTGGTTAGACAGAACTTTAGGGGCTTTAGGAGCAGTAGTAGGGTCAATTGCAAGTACAATAGGCACTTTGCTAGTAATTGCAATGAGGGGGTTAGCTGATGTAACAGCTTCTGTGATTACAAGTTTTGGAAGCTTGATACAATATCTACCAATAGTTTTACAGGCTTTTGCTGGCTTAGCAGACTTAATAGGTACTATTTTGGTAGCTGCTTTCTTTGTAGTAGTCGAAGTTATTAAGTTTATGGCTGATAACTTATTAATACTAAATCCTTTAATTATAGCTGTTACTGCTGCTTTTATTGGGATGAAGGTAGTTGCAACTTTAACGAGTATGTTGGTTGCTTTGAATGGAGGGTTAGCTGCTCTTATAGGGGTAGCGGGTTCTTTAACAGCTGCAAAAATGGCTTTAATTGCACAATTTACTCTCTTAAAAGCTAATTTAGCAACTTTAATTGCTCCTTTGGCTGCACTAGCCGCAAAGTTTGCTTTTGTAGGTACTGCACTAGCCGCAATGAAGGTACAACTATTAGCTCTAAAAGCTGGTTTTATAGCGTTTAAAGCCCCAATTATGTTAGCAGTTGCTGGATTAGCTCTACTAGTTATACATTTTGATGACTTGCATCCAGTTATGCAAGTTGCAACAGTTGCAATTATAGCTTTTGTTGCTGCTGCAATCACAATTCATACTTTACTACCTGTTTTAGCAGCAGCCAAAACAGCGTTCTTAACTTTGGGAACCTCAATAACTGCAATAAGTTTTGCAAGTTTAAAGACTGCAATTGCTGGAGTAATAACAACAATTGGAGCTAAAGTAACTGCTCTAGGGGGGCTAAGTAGTGCTTTTGTAGCGTTGAAAGCAGTTATGTTAGCTAATCCTATCATTGCAGCAGGAGCTGCAATTGCTGGTGTCGCCGCTGCTGCAATATATCTTAGGACACGTACTCAAGAGTTGGGTACAGAGTTTGAAATGTTTAACAATATTACAGAGAAAAACGTTGTGACACAAGCTCGAATTATGGATGCAATGGCACAAAGTGCAGACTCTTACAAAGACAATTCTAATGCTATTCGAGACAACAATGAATATAATTTGCAACTTATAGAGACCATCGGAAGACTTTCTGCAAAGCAACATTTGAATGCTGCTGAAATGCATGAACTACAAAATAACATAGACGAATTAAATAAAGCAGTACCAGCACTTGGGCTATCTTTTGACACAACCGCAATGGCACTCAACGCATCTACTGAAGCTATGCACTTATTTGTCACAGCCTCAAACGAGGGTGATCGCCTTAATGCAATGGCGGAAGAGCGTAACCGATTGAAACAAGAAGAGATGACATTGAATCGGGAACTTGAAAATTCAATTGGTGCATTGACAACTATGCAAGCACGTCAAACATCTGGAACTGTTTTGAATAGGACAGAGCAAGGAGCACTAATTAATGCAATTAGAGAGACAGAGATTGTTGTTGAAAACTACAGAAGTGCCCTAGAACAAAATATAGGTTCACAGGAACAACTTAATAGTAGCATTAACGATCAAGTTCAAGCGTACGTAGAGGCTCAAAACGCTGCTGATGCAATGTCTCAAAAGTTGGAGGAACAAAGAGCAACTGTGCATGCTGTAGAAGCTGCTTTTCAAGTTCACTATAACACAGTTACAAATACATTTTCACAAATGGCAACAGCGTCGGATATGTCATTAGCTACGCTAACAGCTAACCTACTTGAATCTGCTGAAGCTACTATGAACTACGCAAATCGAATGGACGAATTCGGGGATAAAATTGAACGACTTGAACGTAAGGCTGCTGAAGGTACTATTAGTGAGGGACTAGTTAATCAGTTTAGAGAAATGGGTCCACAAGCATTACCTCTACTAGACGAAGTTTTGTATGGCACACAAGACGCATTGTATAAACTAAACTACGCATACGACATGTCTATGCAAGCAATATCAGAAGCTACAAAATCTGAACTTAGGACTTTCGGTGATGGCATAGATGAAATGATCAATAGCGTTGCAGAAGGTATAAAAACTAATTCAGCTATTAATATCGCGATGGAAGGTGCTGTAGATTCTGGTGTAACTGCAATGTTACGACAAGTCAAAGAATCTGATCTTCCTGGAGTAGGATCTAGTTTGAACGAGGGTGTAGCTGGAGGTATAGACGGTTCAACAAATATTATTAATGAATCTGGTAGGAATTCTATACTAGGATTTTTGGATTCTCTAAGAGCAACAGCTGGAATTAACTCACCAGCTAGAGAAACTATGATCATAGGTGGATTCTTAGTAGACGGGTTACTTCAAGGTATTCAAGAGAAAATAGCTGCTTTAGGAGAAGTTGCAACTAATGCAATAAGTGCTTTTATGCAACCTTGGGAATCAATTGACTTAAGAAGTATTGGTTCAAATGCCATGTCTGGCTTGATTGCTGGATTACGAGAACGAGAGGACGAGGTACGACAAGTTGCAACAGAAATTGCAAGTGTAGTGCAAACTGCAATGCAATCTTACTTGCAAATAAACTCTCCTTCAAGATTAATGCTCAATACTGTAGGTATCCCAATTGCGTTAGGTATAGCTGGAGGTATAACAGAAGGAACACCTATTGCTGTGCAAGCTGCAACAGAAATGTCTTCTGCTGTGCATGATGCCTGTGTTGCGTGGGTTGATCAATATGCAGAGTCAACTAGTGATTGGATCGACTATCAATCTGCAACTTGGGATGAGTACTTGGAATTGCATGCTGAAAAAACGTTGTTTCGAAATGAGATTGATCAGGCTGGTGTCGATTTAAGGTTGCAACTTGCAGAAAATGAGCATTGGGAAAATCTGAAGCTGATTGAGGAACGACTTGACAGAGAGGTTGAGGCTGCAAGAGAAACTAATGACACGTGGAACAAAGAGCTTGAAGAGAGAGTGCGTTCAACTGAACTCAAAAAAGCTTTAGCTGAAGAGGAATTTTGGGCAACCAGTCAATGGATGTACGCAAGAATGGACACCATAGAAGAGATAACTTGGGCTGAATTTGAAGCTATGAGTAAGTTAGAAGTTGGGTTAAGATATCTTGCAGATTTTAGAAAAACTCTTGATGAGGACGGTTACATTTCAGCAGTGGACTGGATGGACAAACGTATGGAACACCTAGGCATGACTGTAGATGACGAGTTACTACTTTTAGACATGATGTTGAGAGAGCTTGATCTGTCGGGGGATGAAAGAGTTGAAATAGAACAACGAGTCTTTGACCGCCAAAAAGCGATTATGATGAGCGTGTATACTGAACAAAGTAGAATTATATCACGTATGATCGAACTTGAAGATGAGTATACAAATGCTCTTGAAAAACGAACAGACGCTCTTTTTGCAACTTTCAATATGCTCGACAAAATTCAATACAAAGATACACAGCTTGATAAGAACGTTAAAGAAGTTGAAAGATTAACAAATGCATATGAGCAAAATAAGCTGGAACTTGCTGATATTAGTGTTGAGATTGACAAGGCTAGATTGCAACATGAAACTCATGCCGACTTATTGAAAGAGAAAAACAGGCTACAAAAACTACTGGATGATTCAACAGAGAGAAGTTCCCAAAAGCATAGAGATAACCGTGAGGCTTTAAATGAGGTCAACGGAGCCTTAAGAGATGCTGAAAGGGCTGGTAGAGACCATGAAAAGTTACTTGGTGACCAAATCAAGAAAACTATGGAAATGGAAACTACTCAACAGTTATTAACACAAGCAATCGAAACTAGTACCAAATCTCAAACTTTGATTATGGCTAGCAACCTACTTGAACAGACTAAGGCTATGGAGCAATGGGCTAAAGACTTGGAAAGACTAGTTGAAAGAGGTATTTCAGAGGGGCTTCTTGGTGAACTACGAAGAATGGGTCCCGAATCTGCAAATCTTATTGCACAAATGGCACAATCTTCCAATGCGGAACTAGGTGTTCTTACAGACGCTTTTGAAAATGGTTACAAACAGGCTAGGAGCCTAGCAGAACAGGAGCTACAAGCTTTACGGGACTCAACATCTAATGAAATTAGAATGCTAGCTGGAGAACTTAATTACTTGGCATACACAGAATACGCAATTGTAGGTTCTTCAATTATAACTGCAATTGTGCAAGGTATTGAATCCAATAACTGGCAAATTTCTAACAGCTTAGCAAATGCTGCAAGAAGTGCAGTAGAATCTGCACAAAGAGAGCTTGAAAGAACCCAATCTTGGAACAACTATCAACCTGATCGTTGGGGTGTAAGTCCTTTTGCTTTTTCAGCAGATGTGTCGGATGCACTTTATGATGGTGCTAATGAGCTAATGTATGCAGTTAGTAGTTTGGTTGATGTTGTAGAAGACTTAGGTTATATTCGATTAGATGACATTCATGACGAAGTACTCGATTTAGCAAGTGCTTTTAGCATGTTAGATACTGAAATTGCGGATTTAATGGACAGTAACCGAAGTATGTCTTTAGGCACAAGTTCTACTACAAATGAAGTAACTGAAATAGCACCTCATCTTGAAATGCATGTACATCTCGAAAGTTCAGGAGAAAGTTATGCAGATGCGTATTCAGTTGGTAGAGAATTTGCAGACGCAACTTCAAGGGAATTGAGGAATTTGGGTATATCTGTTTTGGGGGTGAGATAATGGCTATAGATGATAAGAAAGCATTTGATCTTCCTAGAGATAGCTTTTCTTTCGGTATTCGCAATAGCTACGATGACTTTGGTATTAAAGTTATTGTATCTGAAAACTTTGCACCTCAAAAAAGATATAGGTCGCAAGTTATTCCTTTTAAAGACGGTGAATACGACTTTGGTAGGAAATTCTATCAAAATAGAATTGTAACTTTAGACTGTGCAACTGAAAGAGATCAATACACAAAAGCTGAAATGAGAGAGATCATATTTTGGTTGTCACAACGGAGTACGTTACGAATTTGGGATGAACCAGAAAAGTATTATATTGGTGAACTGATGGAAGACCCTTCCATGATAGTCTATCAGAATCATGTACGCAATAAATTCGTGTTACCATTTGTTTGTGAGCCTTTTGCGTATGGTCCTCAATTAGCAAAACGTGTAACACAAGGTATACAAGAAATTGACTATGGTGGTACTGCTGAAACACCAACTGCAATATATCTAAAAAATAATTCTAGTGTTCCTATTGTAGGAGTTACATTAACACTAGTTTCACATATAAGACCAATTTAAACATTTAAATAATAAGGAGGCTACAATATTATGTATGGTACTCATTTTTTTGAAAGACAAATATTAAACACTTTTCGTGGAATAACCGCTGAAGGCTATCCTAACTTGTTCCTAGCTTTATTCCACACAGATCCAACAAACGCTGGAAACATGGGGACAGAAATCACTTATGCGGGCTATGAACGTCAACCAATTGATTTTACTGCTCCTGTTCCCGAATCTGGAGGTATAGGAACAAGGAATGTTGCAGATTTACTTTGGGAAGTTTCTCCAACAGATGTAGGTGTTGTTAGACATATTGGTTTGTTTGATGCTTTAACTGGCGGTAACATGCTCGTGTATGGGGAACTTCAAGTGCCTCTTGAAATTAGAGCTGGACAACAACCTTCTATCTATGCTGGAGATGTGCTATTCTTCCTTGTTGGAGACACTTCAGATTACTTCAAAACTGCTATATTCAACCTCTGGAGAGACATTCCAATTACTGGATTTTTACCTCATTGGGCACTGTTTGATGGGGAACCAACAGGAACTGGTGTAGAACTAAGTGGTGCAAGTTATGCAAGACCTCCTATTACTTTCGGAGAGCCTGAAGTACAAGTTGGAGATTATACAAGTATTGCTAATACTGCATTGGTTAGATTTCCGTCGCCTACATCGACTTGGGGCATGTGGGTTTGGGATGCTGTAGTAGATGCTCCAGTTGGAGGCAATATTATATTCAAGTTTCAACATCCTCAACCAGAAGAATTACTACAAAATTATGTACCTCAATCAAATATCGGCGAATTTGAACTAGCTGTAAACTAATATATGTATGTCAAAGAGACGGTTTAATACCTCTGGATTTAACACACCTTTAGAAATCACAATCAGGGTTGTGCGAAAAGGGTCGCAAAAATTTAACATGACAACAAATATGCATAAAATTTTTGTTGTAGAAAGGCGACTTGTAATCCATACAAGACATCGTATATTTCTCAACCTTTACAATCTATTCACAGGATTAAACCGAATCAATTTGACAGGCTACAATAGGCCTACTGTTCAAGAGTTTGCTTTAAAATGTGCAAGATTTAGCAAACTTGAAGTTCACAAAGAAGCAGAGATGTTTATTCATATTCCAATGATAAATAAAGGTCAAATTGAGTTATCACAATTGGTTGAAATCCACATTTATTGGAATAGATTGGTTGCTGGTCACGTAACTTTGAGTGGCTTGGCAAGTTTTATAAGTACGATTGACGTTAAAAGAACTGGTTCTGTTTCAACTTTTAATGATGCTTTTGTGCATATGTTTATACCTGTTACAAGAAGTAGTGTTGCAAATTTTGAAGGTGAAATTGAGTTCCAACAAATATCTTTTTCGAATAGATCATTACAAGGTATTGTGTCTTTTGAAAAACAGCTGCAACTTTACAAAAACATTTTTGTGAATAGAGAGCTTATAGGATACTTAAAATTAAGAGGATTGTTGCAACTACACGAAAAGTTTACAGGATTACAGACTTTTAATAGAGCAAGATTTAATTTAGAACAAACAAATGAGAACGTTCGATTTGCAGTTAGGTGGCTTACAACTGGTTTTGACAAGAAAGTAGAAATGCATGTATATATACATCAAGTTCGACTTGGTGCAAGTATATTGAGTGCTGATATACACCTAGGTACTTTGATCAGTACAAGTGTAGATGCTCTAGCTATGTTCGATATGCTTGCAGAAATGGTGCTTTTATCAAGTTTTGAACGGATAGGCATGGTTGAGGTAGATAATGAAGTAGATGCCTTAATTTTGGAAAATAGATCGTTTGACGGGGTTACAGAAATATTTAGTGAAATAATTGGTTTTAGAGTGTGGTATATTTCAGTAGATAGATTCGGATTAGCTCAATTTGAAGGTTCTGGAGGTATAAGAAAAGAGATTCTTACAACTAGGTTCGGTATGTCACACGTGAGACAAAGGTCACAAGTTAACCTGGCTACCGTGTTTACAGGACTACAAAGTTTCAACTTATCTAGGTTCAACTTATATCGAACAAATGAAATAGCGTTGAAAGCTGTAAGATATAGAAGAATCTGTTTTCAAAAAGAAGTTATTGGGCACTTATACATTCACGTGCAGTGGTTAGGAGTCTCTGATTTTGAAAGTGACACAAATTTAATTGCGTTAATGTTTAAATCTCGACATGGGAGTATTACAATTGAAACAGATACTACTTTGGAAGTTAATTTGAGTAGAAGTAGAAGAGGTAATCTAACATTTAAGTGTGAAGCTGATGTTCAAGTTAAACTACCTGTTACTAGAAAAGCAACACTGCAAATTAGAAGTCAAGTAAGTTCTGCAAGTATAACTTGGCACAAAAGAGCTGGTAGAACAGACTTTAAAACGTGGTTAACTCTATCTCCAGATGCTTCTTTTTTAAGATTTAATCTTACAAGATTTAACAGGATGTCTGGTATTCCTCCAATTTATACTGTTCGTAGTCTTAAAGTGAGCATGAATCAACGTTCAGATTTAAAAATTCTGATTCCAAATCCTTTCGGGTGGGCAACAGAATTTGATGCAAGTGCTAAAATACATCGTGCAATTTTGGAAAGCAGAGAGCTAGAAGTTAGCATCTTGCAACAAAGTATCTTAACTGGTTTGTGGAATGCTACTCGACAAGGCATAACTGAACTAAGTACTCTGGACAATATTGGTAAACATATCCATGAGACACGTAACCTAACTTCTGAATTTAACGTTGAAATAATAGGAAATATTTATAAATGGGTATCTAGGTACTTGCAATCTAACTTTGAATATGATATAATATTAGGTAAACAGATGTTCGAAAGTCGAGATCTATTAGAGATGTTTGACGGTGAGCATAAGTTGCATAGAGCTATGATTGTAAGTCGTAGTTGGGAATTTGAATTTAATCAAGATGCAATGATTGGCAAGCACATTGTAGAACAACGCAACTTATTAGTAGAATTTGACAACTATGTTACAGGTAGCGAAAAAACAGTATTCTTTAGAGAGATTTTTGGAATTACTGAATTTGGCATGTGGACAGATGTTTGGTCAAAAAGGGAAGCAGAGAGACGTTTAAAAACAGAGTTTGATGGTTACATTGATGTCGCACTCTCAATTTTTGTTTCCAGAAGAGGCGTTATTAGCATACGTCGAGATTACTATGCTGGAAAATATATTTATGTACAACGCAAACTTTTTGCAACTTTTGACTATTATATTGACACAAGTGTAAAAACGGTGTTCTTTTGTCGATTCAAAGGTAGAATATTATTCAATCAAGAAACAGATTTGAAAATTTTGATCTCACAACAACGTGAATTAGAAGTTGTGGTTGAACAAGAGTCTGATTTACATGCTTTATGGAACGCAAGTAGATATTTTGAGTTTAAAATTGACACAGATACTTGGATTGGTAAATATATGCACGAGTCAAGAGACTTGTTGACAGAATTCAATCAAGAATCTAATATTAGAAAACTTATTTTCAGATCGTTATATGCAGAAATAGGTTTTGAAGTAGAAAGAAGTCTTATTGGAAAATTTATACATCAATCGCGTTATTTCGAGTTTGCAATAGAGAACTGGCTAGATATGCATGTACTAATTCCAGTTCGTCGTTTTGATCAAATAGAAGTGGATTTTGGTGGTTGGCTAGGTAAGTATATGCACGAACCTCGTGAATTAACAACCATATTTAATCAAGAATCAGATCTACAAACGCTTATAAATACGACGAGACGTTTAAATACTGCATTTGGCAATGAGACTATTGTAGGTAAATTTTTACCAATGACACGACAGCCACGATTCTATATACTTATGGAAAGCATGATGTATATTGTAATTCCTGTTCGGAGATTTGACACAATTGAAGTCAACTTTGATTGCTGGATTGGTAAATATATGCATGAACCTCGTAACCTTCAAGACAATTTTGAAGGTGAGTTCAAAATGGGGTCTCTTTTCCACACTAGACGCAACTTATTGACCGAATTTGACAAATACGCATACTTGTCAAAATATATGTATGTACAAAGATTCAAATTTACAACATTCAGACATTTAGGACTTGTAGGTTTAATGGACTTTGTGATTCAACATATTGATGTGGTTATACCGCCAAATGGAGAGATCAGAATTGATAGTGGCTACTACACCGTGATTGATGGGACAGGTAAAAATATTATTCATACAGCAAGATTCGATTGGATTTTCTTTAATCGATGGGCTTCTACATTGCAAATAACACCTGGCAATAACACAACTTTAGAAGGTGAGGTGATCTATAATGAGCGGTTCATCTAAACCACGATTAGAAGTCTATACTAGAAATAGACAATTAATTGGCATTCTTGAGAATGTTTATGGGGTTGCTGAAGAACTAAAAATTAATAGTATCAACTATTTAGAGTTTGTGTTACCCTATAATGATGAAAAAAATGAACTTTGCGAACCTTTCAATTTAGTTAGGTACAAAAATGGTGACTTATATCGTATAATGCATGGTAGTCTAACTATAACTGAAAAAGGTGACTACAAATATCGAGCTGAACATGTGTTTGCTCTTTTAATAGATGATGTATTGCTTAACGACCACGTAGTCGGTAATATTGGAGTTTTTACTAGGGACGTAATTAACTACGTCCTTGGTTTTCAAACTACAACAAATTGGCGACTAGGAATTTGTGAATTTACTCGACAATTTGAGTATGGATGGACAGATGAATCTGTTTTAAGTGCTTTAATGAGTATTCCAAACAGATTTGTAGACACTTATATTTGGACTTTTGACACTTCCCAGTATCCTTTTGTTGTACATTTAAGAAGAATTGAACCTGATGCTCTACCAGACGTTTATGTTCGAGAAGGGTTTAATAGATTGCAATTAGTTAAAACCTCTGATGCAACTACAATTGCAACTCGAATTTATCCTAGGGGCTATGGTGAAGGTATCAATAAACTTACGATCGAGAGGGTTAATAACGGGATTGATTATATAGAAAGCCCTCCAGAAATAATAGCAAAATATGGGCTTGTGTCCAGAATTTGGACAGATAGACGCTACACAGATCCACAGCAACTGAAAGAGGCTGCTGAAGCTATGTTGCATGAGATGCAAGAACCTTTTGAACAATATACAGTTGGTTTATCAGTACTGACTTATGGCAACAATTTGACACCTTTTATTGGGGCTTGTGTTGACATAGTAGGCTTTAAGAGAACTTATATAACAGGTATAAATTGGTATCATGATGAAGTTCCAGATACTAGGATTACCTTAGCAAATAAACCACAAGATATAGCTAGCACAGTAGCCGATATGATAAATCGACAACGTATAGAAATGACATACGCACAAGGAGCAACCCAAGTTTGGCAAAGTCACTGGTATGACAATGCCGACGCAAATCAGCCTTTGAGACTAAATGTCTTTATACCACAAGATTTAGTTATTATAAATTGGGTTAGATTACAAGTTGAAGTGGGTCCGTTTAGGATGCCCTTTGGTGTTACAGGTGGTGGTGGATCAAGATCAGATACAACAGCTGGTGGCGGAAGTTTCAACGTAACTTCAGGGGGCGGAGGAGGTACAACTAGCACTACTACAACTACTAGTTCGCAAGCTTGGTCTTCAACTTCTCAACCACAAGTTGTGTACTCAACTACTTCTGAACCACAACACATTCCTACAACTCGAGCTGGAGGAGCTAACACACTTTCTTCTGGTGACGGTGGTCTTAGATCAGACACAACAGTTAGTGCCCCTGAATACACGGCAACAGCTGTAACTCACACGCCTACCGAATCGACAACGCAAAATGGAGGACTTATAACCCCAACTTCTAGGCTTGTAGCAAGAATTATTCCTACTGTAACCTCACTAGGGTCAAATTCGACGTCTACCTCAAGTGGTGGAGGTATTAATATAACTTCGTGGGATGGAGGAGGTACTAATACTAGCACTGGAGGAGGGGGCAAAAGTGCACCTACCTCACGAGACTTTGAGTTCAGAAACCCTACAACACAGATATCTGGAGGCACTAGAACTATTAGTCCTAGTGGCATGCGAACAGGTACAGGTACGTCGTCTGGTCTTCCTCCTGGAGGTACCTTAACACAGTATCCGTTGTCACACGTACATGAAATACACAGCTGGGATGTACGGCTTAGTATAGATCACCGACACGATATAGCCTTACCAGCACACGCACACACTATAGATCTTCCAGAGCACTCACATGGGTTTTCGGTACCAGACCACAGACACAGGCTTGACTTACCAGACCACGCACATGATTTCACAATACCTGGGCACACTCATACAGTCGAGATTCCAACACATGAGCATACGGTATCAATTCCAAATCATCAACACAAATACACAGTATCTCCTCATTCACATAACGTTACGATCAGAGGGCATACACATGGTTTCTCTATACCGAATCATAAACATTCAGTTAATATTCCTAGTCACACTCACGAAATTGTGATCAGGGGGCACTCACACACAGTTACAATTCCAACACATCAACACTCAACAACAATTCCTGGGCATCAACATCATGTGACATTAAATGACCACACACACAGACTTGAAGTTGCTGCTCATTCACATAGCTTTACGTTACCAAACCACACTCACACATTGACACCCGCGATCACAAGGGCTGGAAATCCTACCCAATTTTCGATACGTGTAAATGGAGTTACAAGACTCACAGTTTCTGGTAGAAACTGGGATAATGTTATAACAGAGTGGCTCTTTGATGAGTTTAACATGATTCCACGAAACCGAAATCATGTATTCGAAATAGTACCAAATGAACCAGCTTATATACAATTAACTATAAATATACAAGGTTTTATACAATCAAAAGGAGGAGTTATAGCATGATACCATGTCCATCAAAAATAAGATTAAACGGAAAAAAATTAGGTGACACAGTTACAGGTTTTCAATTAACTTTTAAATACATCGATGAGGAAACAAAACCTATCGAGTTAGCAGTTATTGAATATATAGACAACAAAATACCATACAGTGTTACTGCACCCTTATGGACAGTTACATTTGAAAACCTGAAAATCGAGGAGGTAGAGTAACCAATGAGTATAGTATTGAAACCTATGCATCCTGGAATGCCTTATAGCCCTTCAACTATGCTACTAACAGCAATTAGTGAATCATCCACAACTATAGAAGTTGTGGATGGACGCGTTTTACCTGATGCTCCAAATGAAGCTACAATAGGTACAACAGAGAGTGCTGAAACTATTCATTACGGTAGAAAAGAAGGTAACATTCTGTATGACGTAATTCGTGGTGTGCAACGTGAGGGTGAGGCTAGAGCTTGGGCTGCTGGTAACACAGTTGCTCGTAATATTAACGAGCTTGATTTTGAACGGTTGAGAGATAACATTACTTCAATTTATGAAGGATTAGATAGTTTAGAAGTAGACTTTACTCCTGTAAATACAGATATTGCAAACCTAACAGCTGATTTAACAGCTGCAAAACAGTCGATTACGGAGCATAATATACGTATAACAAACAATACAGGGTTAATAAATGATGTAAATAGCTATATAACACCTTTTCAAACCAGCATTAATAGTTTGGAATCATGGAGAAGCACGGCTATAAGTGATTTACAACTACATTACACAGGAATTCTAGCTGCACAGGGTAGATTAACTACTGTGGAGGGTAAAGTAACTACTTTAGAGGGTACAGTAGCAAGTGCAAGAACGGATATATTGCAAAATGCTGGTAACATTGGAGCTGCTAATACTAATATAGCTATTCAGCAGAGCAACATTTCCCTGTTTAATGAACGACTTTTCTTACAGAACCCTATAATTGGACAGTATGCTGTTTCTTCAGGTACAAGAGCTCTTGCAATAGGTACGGGTCCGTCTGTAGCAAGAGGTCCTCAATCTGCTGGTAGTGCTAGTATAACAATTGGTAGTAGCAATAGCACGACAGGTAATGGACCTAGAACTACAAATTCAGGGGGTATCACAATAGGTAGCAGAATAGGCACCTCTGGTTCTGCAATTCAAAACGAGGCCTATGGTGCCATAATAATAGGAAGCGTAAACAACGCAACAACGCCTCCTTTCGTACATGCAACTAACGGAAGTGCATCTATAATAATTGGATCTTACAACAGTACTGGTGTGGCATCAATTTGCAACAGTTTTGCTGGGGTTATAATTGGAGGATCTTCAGGATCTTCAGTGCTAGAAGGTGCCCTGATTGGTAACTCTTCAAATGCTGCTATAGCAATTGGTGGGACTTCCAGCACAGGTTATGGACCCACAGCTCTTGGTCACGCCTCTGTTGCAATCGGTGGTAGTGGAGCTGGTGCGGGTAATAGTGCTCAAACTAGTGGTCACGCCTCTGTTGCAATCGGTGGTAGCGGAGGTATAGGAGATGGAGCCACGGCTATAGGTAATGGAAGCATTGCAATCGGTGGTAGTACTGCTGGCGGTAGAGGGGCTTT